>Ga0154537_126_pt1 | contig 7890 bp, 6 predicted proteins | sample RifGroF1_FD_105680 | JGI IMG/M metagenome (GOLD analysis project Ga0154537, IMG submission 105680) | Spirochaetes bacterium GWF1_60_12 | reverse complement strand
CCAGTACTCTTGGCACAGCCAGTACTCTTGGCACAGCCAGTACTCTTGGCACAGCCAGTACTCTTGGCACAGCCAGTACTCTTGGCACAGCCTGGCTGATCTGCGACCGGCCGGAATACTTTTCGGCGCAAGCCAGGCAGCTGATCTTGGAACGGCTGGCCGACCCAACCAGTACCGAAAAGTACCTGGCCATTAGCCGCTGGCCGCTGCCGGCCGAGTGGCATGCCCTGGATAACGCCGCCTTGTGCATCGTCGCCGGCCCCGAGGAAAACCTTGGACCCTTGGTACCCGACTTGATGGCAGCGTTGCCGACGGAACTGGCCGCCATCATAGAGCCGCGCGCTCTGGCCCTGGTCGACCAGGCGGGGTCGGCCGATCACTGTGGCGCCGAAGCCATCCTGGACTGGCTGCCGGCCGAGGCCGGTCTCTACCTCCACGCCCGGCAGCTGGCCGACGGCAGCCTGGAACGCGACAATTTCCTCGCCTACCTGGGCAAGGCCGGGCTCCAGCCGGCCGGCGCGGAATTGATCGAGCGGCTGCTCTGCCAAGCGGCCATCCTCGACCCGCTCGACGCCATGGCCATCCTTGAACCTTTCAGCCTGCCAAGCGGCATCGGCCGCAAACTGGCGGCTGGCGCCAGCCAACTGGACAGCCTGTATACCGCTTTCCTGATCGACCTTTTCAACCGAGGCAAGATCGCGGCCACCTTGCCGCTGTTACATCGTACCGGCGATGGCGTGGACGCCATCCGCTTCGTCTACGACGCCATCATGAATAGCGCCCAGCAGCCGGATAGCCCGGCGGCGCCGGACACCCGCAGCCTGTCGGCGGCCAACCGCGAGCTGTGTAATTTTTATGTTGCCGCCCGTGAGGTTGACCGGAAGCGGCAGTCCGCCGCCTTGGTGCGGGCCAACGACTTGCTGGACGGCAAACACTCGCGCTGCCGCTTTGCGCTAATGCAGGCGGAATTCGCCTACGCCGAGGGCAATATCGAGGCCATGGCCAAACGAACCCGCGAGGCCTTACTGCTGCTGGACCGCTCCACCCCGCCAAAGCTCGGCTCGCGCATCCAGCGCATGATGGGCCTGGCTGCGCTGTCGGTCGAAAAATACGCCGACGCCGGCGACTACCTGACCAACGCCGCCGAGATCGCCGAGGCCGGGGGCGACCGCCACGAGCTGTGCCAGACCCTCTACCTACGCGCCTTGGTCGAATTCATGAGCGGTTCGCTGGTCCGGGCGACCAAGCTGGCGGCCGAGGCCCGCGCCTTGGCCCGACGCCTCTGCCGGCCGGACCTGATGGTCGACCTGGGCTTAATGGCCGCCCGCCTCGACATGGAGCTGGGCCTATACGACGAGGCGGCCAGGCATTTCGCCGCCCTGGCCGAATTCGCCGCCGCCAACCAACAGGCCGACGCCGGCCAGCGAGCCGCAGTCTGGCAGGCGCGCTGCCTGGGCTACGCCGGCCAGACAGCCGCGGCCAGTGACCTACTGGAGCTCCATGCCGACGACGCCGAGGCCCGGCTGTTCCGGGCCGAGCTGGAGATTCTGCTCCACCAACCGGCCCAGGCCGCCGCCCGGTTACGAGAACCGCCGGAAATCCAGCCCCGTCCCTTCCTGCCGCCGGACAGCCGCGACCGGCGCAGCCTCTTCCAGGAGATGGAAGGCCGCGCCATTTGCTTCGACCAAGCCAACAGCCTGATCAACGACATGCACCTGGCGCTGCGGCTATTGGCCAGCGGCCTGGCCGAGGTTGACGCCAGCAAGGCCGTGGAACTGGCCGCCTTAACCCGCGAGGCGCGTTTCAAGAACAACCCGGCCTATGCCACCGTCTGCATGTATTGCTATGTGCTGGAAGACGAGCTGCAGGCCGAGCCGGTAGATAAGCAGACCATCCTGTCGCGGGCCTTCAATTACCTGCAGCAGCGGGCCGGCAAGATCGAAGAACGCGCCAGCCGCGCCATCTTCATGGAAAAGAATCTCTGGAACCACCGCCTGCTCGAGGCGGCCCGCGAGCACAAATTCCTGTGAGCGCGCCCGAACGCATCGACGGCGCCTGCTACCACGCCGCCTACGGCTTCCTGCACCACCTGCAGGCCGAACTGCCCTCCGCCTACCGCGTTGACGGCGAGCTCCTGACCGTGATGGGACCAGCGCGACGAGCCTTCTGGACGCGCAACACCTGGCTGGAGCCGTTCACCTTCGAGTTTGATTCCATTTCGCAGGCCGCGAAGCGACTCAAGGAACTGCAACGCAACTGGGCGGCTTACCCCTTCCGCCTGGCGCGGCGCTGCGCCCACATCCAGTCCAGCCTGCCGCACGTCCCGATCAAGCCGCGGGCCTTCCCCTTTGCCCGCCCTAGCGCGCCAATGGGCGCCTTCGCCTTGTTGGACGAGCACACGATGCTGGCCAGCGCCGTCTGCTCAAGCCCCTGGCCGAATGGTCAAATCGATTTCGTGGAAGACAAGGAAGGACCGCCCAGCCGCGCCTACCGCAAGTTGTGGGAAGCGTTGGTCATGGCCGGGGTATGGCCCAAGCCCGGCGACCGCTGCATCGACGCCGGCGCCACGCCCGGCGGCTGGACCTGGGTCCTGGCCGGCCTGGGCGCCAGCGTCACGGCCATCGACCGCGCCCCGCTCGACCCGGCCGTGGCCGCCATGCCGGGCGTCACCTACCTCAAGCACAACGCCTTCACCCTTAAACCCGAAGATCTGGGTCCGGTCGATTGGCTGTGCTCGGACGTCATCTGCTACCCGGAAGCGCTCTACGAATGGGTGCGGCTCTGGCTGGACGCCAGCCTGGCCAAAAATTTCATCTGCACCATCAAGATGCAAGGTAAAGACTGGGACAAGGCGACCACCGAGGCCTTCGCGGCCATCCCGGGCTCACAGGTGCTGCACCTGTGGCACAACAAGCACGAGCTGACCTGGATCTGCTGCCAGCCGGAAGCCCGAAACAACTCCAGCCGGAGCGAATAAACTATTACTCCGCGTCCTTGCCGAACATCTTACGCACGTCCTGCCAGACGGCCGCCTGCTCGTCCTCCGACAGCTCCGACTCCGGCTCGCGCCAGCAGGTCAGGTGTTCCGGTATCTCGGCCAGAAAAGGCGAGGGCACGCAGTTGACCGGCATGGCGTTGCGCCGCCGCTGTTGACAAACCGAAATCAACAGGCGCTGGCGGGCCCGGGTGACAGCCACGTAAAACAGCCGGCGCTCTTCCTCGACGTTGCCGTCGCCCTCCTCTAGGGCCCGGGCGTGCGGGATGATGCCATCCTCGCAGCCGGCGATGAAGACCACGTCGAACTCCAGACCCTTGGCGGCGTGGATAGTCATCAGGTTAACCTTACCGGTGTCGTCTTCTTCCTGGTCGTCACGGGTAATAAGCGAGATGCGGTTCAGCCAGGCAAAGAGGCTGGGATCGAGGTTGTCGGGGTCCTTCTCCCAGGTGTCGATGCCCTTGATCAGGCTCTCGACGTTCAGGAACTTCCACTTGGCGGCCTTGTCGTTATGCTGGTTGTCGTTTACGAGGTAGCCCCAGTAGTCGATGGCGTCGACCAGCTTGCGCACCTTGACCGCCAGGTTGCGCCGGTGCAGCAGCTCTTCGCGGAACATTTCCAGCAGCCCCAGGAACGATTCGACGTCCTGGCGGGTGCGGTCGGGGAATTCGATGAACGGGTCGCCGCGCACCGCCTCCATGGCCGCTCTCAGCGAGCAGCCGCGGCTCTTGGCGACGTCGGTCAGCAGCTCCACCGAACGCCGGCCGATGCCGCGCCGCGGCACGTTGACGATGCGGATCAAGTTGACGTCGTCCTCGGGGTTGGCGATGACGCGCAGGTAGGAGATGATGTCCTTGATTTCCTTGCGGCCGAAGAAGCTGGTGCCGCCGGTGACCTTGTAGGGAATGTTGGCGCCCAGGAAGGCCTCCTCCAGGTAGCGCGTCAGGTTGTTGGTGCGGATCAGCACGCCGAACTGGTCGTAGCGCAGCTTGTCCTTGAGCTTGATCTCGCGGATGATGGTGGCGATCTGCTCGCCCTCGTCCAGCTCGTTGGCCGGGGACAACAGCTCGATCTGGGCGCCGCCCTCGTTGGGCGAGCGCAGGTCCTTGAGCTTGCGGTTGGTGTTGTTGGCGATGATGCTGTTGGCGGCGTCGAGGATGGTGGTGGTGGAGCGGTAGTTGCGGTACAGCGTCACCTCCTTGCGCCGCGGCCAGTCCTTCTCGAAATTGATTATATTTTGATAATTAGCGCCACGCCAGGAGTAGATCGATTGGTCGTCGTCGCCCACCACGCAGACGTTGTCGCGCGCCAGGAGCCGCATCAGCTGGTACTGCTGCAGCGAAGTGTCCTGGAACTCGTCGATCATGATATAGCGGTAGTGGTCGCGGTATTCCTCGCGCACCTCGGGAAAGGCCTGAAAAATGCGCACCGGTAGGCCGATCAGGTCGTCGAAGTCGACGGCGTTGTAGGCCTTGAGCGCCGCCTGGTACTCGTGGAAGACTTTTTCGTAACCGTCGTCGACGCCTTCCCAGTTCTTGCGCTCGGTCTTGACGTCGGAGAACAGCATGCCGGCCTTGTTGACGTCGAAGGTCTCCAGCTTGAAGCCGGTCTCGCGGGCGCAGTCCTTGATGAGCTGGTTGCGGTCCACCTCGTCGTAGATCGAGTAATTCTCGCGCCAGCCCAGGCGGTGGATTTCCTTGCGCAGGATCTTGACGCCGAAGGCGTGGAAGGTGGAAACGGTCAGGTTGGGCAGCTTCTTGCCGGTGACTGTACGCACCCGCTCGGCCATTTCCTTGGCCGCCTTGTTGGTGAAGGTCAGGGCCAGGATGCTGGACTGCGGGATGCCTTTCTGCAGCATGTAGGCCGCCCGAAAGGTGATGACGCGGGTCTTGCCGGAACCGGCGCCGGCGATGATCAGCAACGGCCCCTCGATGGCGGTGACGGCGTCATACTGTTCCGGGTTCAGTTCCTGTTCGTAATCAAGCTGCATGGGGCTCCTGTCTGGGTTCGGCGGTATCGGGTGGCTGCAGGCCAGCGCCTGGCGGCCGCGGCAGTATAGACTGTGCCGCAAAGGCCGGGCAAGTCCCGGCCCGACCCGAACGGCAGGGAGGCTGGCCGCGAACGCCTGCGCTGACTATCCGGCCTGAACCAGGCGGCGGCGCGGCCCGGCGCCTACTCCAGCACGAATTGGTCCAGCTCCGTCTCCACTTGCCTGATGCCATCGCGCGTCCGCAGGGCGATGGAGTCGACATTGGCGATGGCCGCCTCGATCTGGCTGGAGCCGGCGGCCATTTCCGTCATGTTGTCGCTGATGCGGTTGGTCAATTCGCTCAGATTGAGGCTTTCCTGCAGTACTTCCTGGCTGCCGCCGAGCATTTCCTGCGAACCGCTCTTTATTTCCTGGGTAAGCTGATTCAACTGACCAATAGCCGCCAGGACTTCCTGGCTGCCCGAAGTCTGCTCTTCCATGGCCTGACGGATGGACAACTCCTGCTCCGAGACCGTTATGACGGCTTGTTCGACCGATTCAAACTTGGTTAGTACCTGAGCGGTAGAAATCGTGATCTGATCAACCGAACGCTTGATGCTGCCCAATACTTGAGAAACCGTTTTTGCCTGATCGCCGGAGGATTCCGCCAGTTTGCGGATTTCGTCGGCCACCACGGCAAAGCCGCGGCCGGCTTCGCCGGCGTGGGCGGCCTCGATGGCCGCGTTCATGGACAGCAGATTGGTCTGGCTGGCCACGTTCTGAATCAGCTCGCTGATTTCCAGGATGCCTTCCGATTCCTTGGCGATCTTGGCGATGTCGGCCGCCACCGTCTCCAGGCCAGCCCGTCCGCTCTGCGAAGCCTGCAGCAGGCTCTCGATCTCGCTCGAATTATGCTTCAAGGTCTCGGTCACCGAGGCGATATTGGCCATCATCTGCTCGATGGCCGCGGAAGATTGCGTCACGTTTATCGATTGTCGCTCGATCATGGAAAACAGGCGCTCAATCAGGCCGGTGATCTGTTTCATGGTAGCCGTGGTTTGGGTGACGCTGGCCGATTGGTCGATGGCCTGGGTTTGGACCGCCCCGATGCGGGAGTTGATCTGGCGGATAGCCGCGGCCGTTTCGGTCATGTTGGTCGACAATTCCTGGCCGGTACCGGACAGCTCGCGGGTAGTGGCCCGGATGTTGAGCAGCAGCGTCTTGAGGGCCTGCACCGCTTGATTGAACATGGTGGTCAAGTGCCCGAGCTCATCGCGCGTTTTCAGCTCAATCCGGAACGTCAAATCGCCGCTGGCGAAGGGATCAAAACCAGCCACCACGGCGCGGATTGGTTTGACCAGCCAGCGCGGTATTAGTACCAGCAATAGAAACAGGCTAAAAACAAGCAGGGAAAGCATCAGGGCCACCAGGCTGCCGCGGACGGTGTTGGTAGCGCTATCGTAGGCGGCCGAGGCGTAGGCCTGCATCTGGTCGGTGATGAGGCGCATGAGGGCCTGTTGGTCACCCAGTTCGGCCAGTCGGGCAGCTCCCTCCTCCAGGCGGTTTTCGTTGTACAGGGAGTTGAGGGATACCAGGGTAGTATAAAATGGCAGGTAGGCCGCCAAAAAATCGGCGCGCAGGGCCGGCGCCAAATCTTCAAGCCCCATAACCTGATCCAGAATTTCCAGGGACAAGCGGGCGGCCGTAATCGCATACCGATCCGACCGGGTCAAGATGCCGTCCCGAATGGCCAGGTTCAGGCCGTCCACATCGCTCATGACCGCTTGGACGGCATCATAGAGGCGGTCCGCTTGCTTGAGGCGAAACTCCAGGGCGCTATAGATGACTGCCAAGCCGCCAGCCACCAGCAGGCTGAGGGCGATAATCGGCAGAGCGAATTTGACACGGATTTTCATACAGCCTTCCTTTTATTTCCGCTCAGCTGGCACAAACCCGGCCTGCTGCAGTAGGCGGATGCCATCGGCCTCGAAAAACAGGCTGATATAAGCCTGCACCGCAGGCGTGGCCGACCGATAAACCAGATTCAGCTCACGGATTATCGGGTAGCGCCCGTTCTGGATGGTATCAAGGCCCGGCACGACGCCATCGAGCTCCAGCAGCCTGATCGGCAAACCAGCCTGCCGGAGCAGTTCGGCGCTGCCCAAGGATAAATAGCCGATGGCGTTGGGCAGGCCGCCCACTATCGTGGCCATTTCCAGATTGGAGCCGATTTGATAGTTCAAGGCGATTACGCCAGCGCTGCCCGCCCGGCCACGACTCGGATGCAGCAGGCCAGCGTAGGCTTCAAACAGCTCCAGCGTGGAGCGGCCAAGCTCCTTGTTGATGGGAATAATCGGGCCAGCCATACCGCTGAGGCCAACCCATTCGGTCAGACTACCGTCGAAGATGCGCCGCACCGTGGCCAAATCAAGACTGGTGAGCGGATTGCGCTCATTGACGATAAAAACCAGCGCGTCGTAACCGATAGTAGTGTACCACAGCTGGCTGGCTTCCGAGGCGCTCAGCGAGCGGGAGACCATGCCGATATCGGCCGTCCCGGCCAACACCCGACTGACACCAGCCCCGCTACCGCCGCCCTCGACCGAAATACCGACCGCTGCCGCTGGCAACGCCGCGACAGCCTGGGCCAGACTCTGGATGGTGGATGCGCCGGCAATGCGCAGGCTCAGGCCGACGTTTTGAGTCGAAAGTGAGGTTGTCAGCAGCAATAGCCAAGCGCACGACAGCACGCGTTTCAAGTTCATGGAAACCTCCAGACGACAAATATGGTCAAAACCGGCTTCGTTCGGTCATAATCGATCGGTTAACGTGTTTAAATTATATAACCTGGGTATGCAGTTGACTCAGGCGGTACAATAGGTAGTACCTCTCACAGGAGAAAACTATGCTCGAAGGTCTATCCCTC
>Ga0154537_107_pt1 | contig 16689 bp, 15 predicted proteins | sample RifGroF1_FD_105680 | JGI IMG/M metagenome (GOLD analysis project Ga0154537, IMG submission 105680) | Spirochaetes bacterium GWF1_60_12 | reverse complement strand
AATAATGAAGTATACTAATCATATTGGGGGATTTTATGCTTGGTGATGACTTTCCGACAAATTTGATCGAGTTTGAAAAACGGTTTGGTACTGAAGAGCAATGTCGAGATCATTTGTACAGATCTAAATTCAATCAAGGTTTTATCTGCCCAAAATGTGGTAGAAAAGAATTCTGGTGGACTGCTCGAAGTCTTATGCATTGCAAGTTCTGCCATCATCAAGAATCCTTGCGGACCGGAACTGTTTTTGAAGGTTCGAAAAAGCCACTTCAGCTATGGTATAAGACGCTATATTTTGTTGCACTCAATAAGAATGGGCTTAGTGCATTAGCACTCAAGCGAATGATGGGATTTGGTAGTTATCAGACTGCATGGGCATGGCTACATAAGATCCGAGGAATGATGAAACGTACTGGACGTGAAAAACTGGTTGGTACTATAGAAGTTGATGAAACTTATTTAGGTGGCCCGAAACCGGGAAAAAGAGGTCGTGGTGCAGAAGGAAAGGCACTGATTTGCATAGCTTTGGAGAAAAAGAAAGATGATCCGAAACCTGGGCGCGTGAGAATGGAAGTTATTCCTGATACCTGTGGTGATACCATTAGTAAATTCGTTCAAAGGAACGTTGAAATCGGTGCGACAATTCGCAGCGACGGATTACCGAGTTCCTCGATCAAGCTGCCTCAGTTGCCATTCCCCGCCCTCCGGCGCTATCATAGCTAGACTGAGAGGTAACCTGATGAAAAAACCTATTTCCCCGCGCCACTGCCCGGCTTGGTCGCTGGCTGGCTTGGTATTAGTGGTTCTGATAGTGTCCGCCGGCCTGGCTGCTTGCAGCGCCACGCAGGCTGAACTATCCGGGCAGCCGGCCGCTTGGTCGCCGCCGGCGGAGGGGCAGCCGCAAACTGGGCTGCCGCTGGTGACGCTGCGCTGCGGCGATGTCGAGCTGCGGGTGGAAGTGGCCCGGACCGATCAGCAGAAGAACATCGGCCTGATGTTCCGGCGCGAGCTGGCCGATGGCCGGGGCATGATTTTCGTCTATGCCGCTGACCAGCGCATGAGCTACTGGATGGAGAATACCTATCTGCCGCTGTCCATCGCCTTTCTGGCGGCTGACGGCACGGTGCGCGAGATCTACGACATGACGCCGCTGTCGCGCCAGTCGGTGCCCAGCAGCCGCTCGGTGCGCTATGCGCTGGAAGTGCCCCAGGGCTGGTACGGCCGCGTCGGTATCGGGCCGGGCGACCGCTTTGTGTTCCCGGCCGGCTTCCCGGACTGAGCGGCCGGCCGCCTAGTCACCTTGTCACCTTGGTCGCTCTGTTATTCGGGGCGACCATGCACTATACTGATGTCTGATGCCCGGTGCGCGGGCAGCAAGGAGACGGTATGAAACGGCGATCAGCGCTTCTGGTACTGGTGGCGGTGTTTTGCGGCTTGACGGTTGTATTGCCGGCGCAGGGCGCCCTGGATGGCATGCCGGTCAGCCGGGTGAGCCTATTTTCGAGCGGTGTCGGCTACTTCGAGCACGCCGCCACGGTTAGCGGCGACGTCCAATTTCGCCTGATCTTCAACGTGCGGCAGATCAACGATGTCCTCAAGTCGATGGTGCTGCGCGACCTGGACGGCGGCAGCGTCTCGATGATTACCTATCCGTCCAGCGAGCCGCTGGAACGCACTTTGCAGAGTTTCGCCGTCGACCTCGGGTCGGCCAGCACCATGGCCACCCTGTTGCGGCAACTGCGCGGCGCCGAGATGACTCTCTACACGCCCACTGCCATCCACGGCCGCCTGATTGGCCTGGAGACGCGCAAGGTGGCGGTGCCCGGCTCGACGGCTCTGGTCGACGAGGTCTTCCTGAACGTGCTGACCCCCGACGGCCTGCGCTCGGTGCTGCTTAGCCCGCTGGTTTCCATCCGGCTGCGTGACGAGGCTTTGAACGACGAGCTGAATCGGGCGCTCAACCTGATTCTGGAGGCCAACGACCCCAACCGCAAGCCGGTGGCGCTGGCATTCAGCGGCAGCGGCCGGCGGCGCGTCCGGGTCGGTTACGTCACCGAGACGCCGGTTTGGAAGACTTCCTACCGGCTGGACCTGGCCGGCGCGCGGCCTTTCCTGCAGGCCTGGGCGATCGTCGAGAACAGCTCCGAATTCGACTGGGACGGCGTCAGCCTGTCGCTGGTGGTCGGCCGGCCGATCTCCTTTACCCAGGACTTGTACACGCCGCTTTATAACCGCCGGCCAGTAGTGCAGACTGCCCTGCAGTCGGCGCCGACCCCGACCGCCTACAACGAGGGTGTGGCTGCGCCGCGGTCGATGACCGCTCCTTCGGTGTCGCCGATGGCCGAGGCCAGTCGCCGCGAAAGCGCTTCCGGGGGCTATGCCGATATGGCTGCCGAGGAACAGGAAAGTTTCGCCCTGAGTGAATCGGGGGTATCGGCGGCCGCGGCCGGCGAGCGGGCCGGCGAGCTGTTCGCCTTTACCATCCAGGAGCCGGTCAGCCTGGCTCGCCGCCAGAGCGCCATGTTACCGATCTATAACGGTAACATCACGGTCGAGAAGCTGAGCATCTACAGCCTCGGCCAGGGCAGCCAGTACCCGCTGAACGGCGCGCGCATTACCAACGACAGCGGTATGCAGCTGCCGCCCGGGCCGATTACCGTCTTCGACGGCGGCAATTATGCCGGCGACGCCCTGATCGACAGTTTCATGGACGGCGACCGCCGCCTGATCAGCTACGCGGTCGACCAGACCGTTTTGGTGCAGGTCCTGGCTCAGGAAGATCGCGCCATCAGCACCGCCCGCATCGTCAGCGGCGTGTTGACCGTGGAGCGGTTGGGCGTCTTCAGCCAGACTTACCGCATCGCCAACCGGGCAGTTGAAGCCAAGCTGATGCTGATCGAGCATCCGCTGTACCACGCCAGAACCTTGGTGGAGCCGGCCGCTCCGGAGGAACAGACCGCCAGCCATCGCCGTTTCCGCCTGACGGTGCCGGCCGGCGCCACGGTCGACTTTGTGGTGCGCGAGCAGCAGGTTTTCTCCGAGTCCATTACCCTGCTGGGCAACCGGAATACCAGCTACCTGACCTACAGTACCCAAGGCGAGATTCCGCGGGCGGTGCGCGATGCCCTGATTCGGGCCGGCGAGCTGTACGCCGCCGTCAGCACGGTCAACACCCGCTTAAGCGAGCTGACCCGCGAGAAGAGTCTGCTGGAAACCAGCCAGTCGCGGCTGCGCGCCAACATCGAGACCGTCGGCCGCGCCTCGCCGGAAGGCGTGCGCTTCCTGCAACGGCTGATGGCCGACGAGGATCGCCTGGAGCAGATCGCCACCGCCCTGAACCAGGCCGCCGAGGACTTGCGCCGCGCCCAGACCGAGCTGGATAATTACCTGCGGACGCTGACCGTCCGCTAGATTACGACTACCGGGTTGACGGCCGGCCAGTCTATGGCCACCTGGTCGGCCCGGTTTGACAAGACGGCGCCGACGCGGGTACACTGCCCTGCCGGCGCTGACCGCTGGCCAAACAGAGCGGAGCGGGGTGACGATGGACTCGATGCTTGAAACAGCGGCGGCTTGGCCGGGAGCCGGCGATGGCCGCTGAACGGGGTGGCCGTGGCCGACGGGCAGCGGTGACGCGCCGGTTAACCGCGCTTCGGTTGGCCTATCGGGCTGACCTGGAGCGCCAAGCGCCTTTCTTCCTGGCGCTGGAGCTGCTGGGCGCTGTTTCGTTGCTGCTGTATCGCGCCCGAGCCTTCCGCCTGGCCGGCGGTATCCTGCCGGAATTGGCGGCTGGCGACTGGCTGGCCGGCTACACGGCGTTGGCTTGCCTGTCCGACGGCCTGGCTTTAGCCAGCCTCTTGGGACTCTTGTTGGTGGCCTGGCTGCTCAGCCCGCTGGCTGGTCGGCTTGTTTCGGCGCTGGCGCTGGCGCTGAGTGCCGTTGGCATCGCCTTCATGCTGTTTGCGGCCGATTTCCTACGCGTCTATCAGACGGCTTTTTCGCGCAGCTTCATTGGCGGCGAGCACTTCACCGGCCTCAAATCCATTCTGCAATCGGCCGGCAGCGAATTGTCGACAGCCTCTCGGCTGCTGTTGCTGGCGATGCTGACTAGTCTGGCCCTGGTGGCCGCGCTGGCCTTCAGCCGCCGGATGGCCGCTTTAGCCGGTGCCTTGTTCCGCTTCAAGAAGGTCTTTTCCCTTTTGGCGTTGTCGCTGGCGGTGCTGGTCTCGGCCGTGGCCAGCGGACTATCCGGGCAGCTAGTGGCCGACGGCTTCCGCGCGTCTGGAGCCGACCTGGCCGCCAACCCGCTTTCTGCCCTGTTGTACGGCCGCTCTCCGGCCAGCGCCGCGACGGCCCGGGCGGTGGCGCCGCCGGCCGCGCCGGATGAACGGCTGGTGGTGGAGCACGCCCGCTTGGCCGCCTACAACACCGATTCGCTGGAAAGCCCGCAGGCGGAGCGCTACCTGCCTACCCTGCCCAAGGGGCCGTACAACGTCATCCTCTATTTTTTCGAGTCTACCAGCTGGCGCTACTGGGACCTCGAATTCGGCGGGCAAAAACTGTTGCCTACCATGCACCGCCTGGCGGAGCACGGCTTGTTGCTACGCAACCACTACTCTAACTTCCCGCTCTCGGCCAACACCATGTACTCGGTGCTCAGCTCGCGCTATTCGATGTACGGCAAGTCGATGATTTTTGGCGAGTACCACGACATCGACGTCGGCACCATGATGGAGGTGCTGTCGGATAACGGCTACGCCACCGGCCTGATCCACACCGGCGACCTGCAGTACGCGGCGCGTGACGATTTTATCGCTGGTCGTGGCATCGACCACGTGGTGCTGTACGCCGACCTGAAGCGCGGCCGCGAGCGCGAGGCTAACGTCGGCTGGGGCGCCGACGAACGGCTGATGATTGAACCGGCCGCCGAGTGGATTGCCGGGCGCACCACGCCGTACTTCCTGATGGTCATTCCGGTCAACCCGCACCACCCCTACGCCGTACCCGACGACTTCCCGCGCCTGGTGGACGCCGACGCACCGGGCTTGAGCGACAGCGAACGCAACTGGCGCAACTACCTTAACTCGCTGCACTTCGCCGACGCCGCCATGGGGCAGTTGGTGGACAAGCTGGAAAAGCGCGGTGCAATGGACAATACTGTCTTCGTGATGGTCACCGACCACGGCGAGGCCTTCTACCAGCACCGCGGCAACTACAACCATCCGCTGTTCATCTATGAGGAGAACGTCCACGTGCCGGCGCTGTTCTACAGCCCGAGCCTTTTCCCGCGGCCTCTTGTACTGGAATCGGTGACCCGCCACGTCGACATCATGCCGTCGCTGCTGGACTTGCTGCGTATCCCGGACAATCGCCAGCGCGACGGCGAGTCGATCTTCTCCCGCTCGCGCCAGAAGATGGCCGTCTTCCATACCGCCTGGAACGAGGAGTTCATGGGCGTGCGCGACGGCCGCTGGAAGTACATCCAGCGCATGGCCGATGCCCGCGACGAACTGTATGATCTGTCCGCCGACCCCGACGAGATTCAAAACCTGGCCGGGCAGTACCCGGAGATCACCGCCCGCTACCGGCAGGTGACGAATGGGATGGTCGACTACCTGGTGGACCAATACCGCGATCCGCCGCGGCGCTAGCGGAAAAGGGATGGAGGGCGCATGACGACATGGTATGGCTACAGCGGCGGTAAACTGGCGAAGGCGGCCGCCGGCAGCCCAGTGGAGGTGGTGGTGGCGCCGGAGCCGGACGAGATCCAGGAATTGGTCAAGCGCTATGGCATCGACCTGCATGACCTGCATTCAGCGCTCGACCCTGACGAGTTGGCGCGCGTCGAGAGCGAGACCGACCATCTGGTGCTGATCCTCAAGCTGCCCTGCAACTATACCGGCGAAGGTAAATTATTGTTTACCGTCACGTCGGTCGGCATGTTCCTGTTCAAGTCGCGCCTGCTGGTGGTTTCTCCCAACGAGGTCGAGTTCTCCGGCGACAAGGTGATGCACGCCGTCAAGGACGTGCGCGACGTGATGCTCAAGATCATGTACGGCATCATCGACCACTTCCTAGGCCACCTGAAAGTGATCAACATGCTGTCCGAGTCGCTTGAGAAGCGCATGACCGAGTCGATGGGCAACCGTTACCTGATGGATATGTTCGCTCTCGAAAAAAGCCTGGTCTATTTCGTCAATGGCCTGTCGTCCAACCAGGTAGTTTTCGAGAAGCTGGTGCTGGAGACCAATAAGGTTCGGCTCAAATTGACCAAAGCCCGATTTGATATTCTCGAGGATGTGGTTACCGAAAACCGCCAGTGCCAAAAGCAGGCTGAAATCTATTCGGACATCCTGATGGGGCTGATGGGCGCGCACGCCTCGGTGGTCAACAACAACATCAGCCTGCTCATGAAGCGCCTGACCGTCATCTCCATCGTCTTTATGCCGCTGAACGTGGTGGCCGGCATGGGCGGCATGTCGGAATTCTCGAATTGGACCAGCGGCGTGCCGTGGTATTTGGCTTACGGCATTTTCCTGGTCAGCCTGGTGCCGCTCAGTTTCCTGACCTACCTGATCCTGAAGCGTAGCGGCATCGACCGCGGTGAGTCGGAGACACTGAAGCGCACGGCCATGCTTCGGTCCTTGCCGCGCATACCGGGCCGCGACCGGCCGAAACGGCGCAAGGGTGATATAAAATAAGCTTTTCTGGCGCCAAAGGAGGCTTGCATGAAGCACGAAGCGGAATTCCGCGAACGCTGCGCCTTGCGGGGACTGGGCGAGGCTGCCATTGCCACCGCGCTTGAACAGGTGAAGACCCTGGCCGCTTTCCTGGCTAGTCGCGGCTGCAGCCTGGAGCGACCGCTCCTGGCCGAGGTGGAGGCGCACGTCGCTGGCCAGGTGTTGGCCGGCGGGGATGACCCAGCCGCCGGCGGTTTGGTGGCCGGGACCATCATGGCGCTGGCCCGTTATTTTGCCGTGGCGCGCCAGGAGGCGATCTCGATCCGCCTGCTGGCCTACCTGCTGCCGATCGGCGTCCTGCCCGTCATGGCCCAGCGCCTGGCCGAGGTCGGCGGTGACGCTGCGCACCGCTAGATCATGCAGACGGTAGCCATCCCGCCGGCCACCGCCCGCTTCGTCGCCGCCCTGGAGGCCGAATTGGGGGTCGACAAGGCGCGCCTAGTCCTGACCTGCAACGTGCACGGCCTTCCGCCACAAGCCTATGCTGCCGAGCGCGAGCGTTGGCTGGAGCTCGGCTCGGTCGACGCCTGGCTGGTTGACCACCACCGCCGGCTGATGGAGACCCTGGTACTGCACGCCGCCGACGGCAGCCTGTGGTACGAGCAGAAGATCGCACCGGCGGTGGTTGATTTCGCGCGCGATCATCCCGAGATCCAGAGCGGCGTGCGCGATGGCGATTATATTTACGTTACAAAGATACCATACGACCCCGCCCGCTTTCTCAAGTCGACCGATCCGTTGGAGAAGCGGCGGCTGGCCTGCCACTGCCCGCTGGCCGCCTCGTCGATCACGGCCGACAGCGCCGGTGTGCCGGCCGCCTGGTGCGCCTGCTCGGCCGGTTACGAGAAATTCCGCTTCGACATCGTCTTCGGCCAGGAAACCGAGGCCACGGTCCTGAAATCGGTGCTGGCCGGCGATCCGCTCTGCCGCTTCGCCATCCGGTTGCCGGAGTCGGCGCGCCAGGCGGTCCGGTAAGGCGCGCCTGATGGCGGGCTTTTCAGGCCGGGTCGCGCAGCAGTGAGTTGTGCATGGCTCGGATGAACAGAAAGTCGCCCAGCGCGGTCAGCGAGAAGAAGGGCAAGATGAGCCTGGCCAGCTCCACCGGCGGCCTGGATTGGCCGGCAGCCCAGGCCAGGCCGGTTGCCAGCAGCAGCAGGCGGCCGCAGAAGATCAGGAATTCCTGGAGGAAGAAGCCTTCGGCCGTGCTGAGCTGCAGCCTGGTCCGTTGTTGCTCGAGCAGCCGGCGCACGATGTTTTCGCCGAAGATCGACTTGAGTGGCGACAGGAAGACGTCCACCACGGTCTTGCCGAACAGTATCGGCAGCGACCAGAACAGGCCATAGCCGAGGCGGCCAATGGCTTCGCCGGCGCAGCCGAACAGGGTCCAGCGCAGCCGCGATACCGGCCGGCCGCGGATGGCCCGGCCGATCAGCCAGAAGGCCACCGCCGACAAGGCGGACAGGCTGGCCGTGAATACACCCAGCCTGGTTTCGGTCTGGAGCAGGCCGAAGGTCAGCAGCGAAACGCATAGGCTGGCGGCGATGGTGTGCACCGAGGCGTAACTCTGGTAGACGGCCAGCAGGCGCAAGCGCGGGGCGCGGTAAGCCTTGAAGATGGCCGCCGGCCGGAAGGTTTGACCCGGGATTTCCAGGCGCGGCGAAATCGCCAGTAGAGTAGTGCTGATCAGGCCGGCGGCGGCGAACAGGTACCGGTAGCCGGGCGGTAGCGGGCTGCCGGCGCCGCTCTGGCCGGCGAGGATTCCCGGCAACGCGATCAGGCCGCCGCCGGCCAGCGGCAACACCACCGACAAGGCTACCAGTAGGGCCTGCAGGCGCAGGAAAAAGCCATCGCGCTCGGCGTCCGGCACGCTGACCAGCAAGGCGCAGTGGCGGGTGGCCCAGAAAATACCTTCACTGGCGCCGCGCAGCAGGAAGTAGCCGGCCAGGATGGCGACGCTGCCCAGCCGCGTGAAGAAGACGATGCCCCAGGCCGCCAGCAGCGCCTGGAACAAGAGGTCGAGCCGGAAGCCGATATGGGCCCGGCCGCGGCGCAGGGTTAAGAGGCCGAGGGTGAAGAACAGCATCAGCGACAGGTACATGGCCAGCTGCAGGAAGAGGACACTGGCCAGCGACCGGAAGAGGCGCAGCAGGAAAGCGATCTCGAAGGCCCCGACCAGCGCGGCGTTGGCGGCGTGTCCCAGGGTGTAGAAGATGAGGGTGCGGGTCGGTGATTTTTGATTCATGTTTGCCTAGTGGCTCCGGGGTAGAGCGTATGCCATCGGGCGCGGCTTGGTCAAGCGCGCGACGCGGGCAATAAAGGCGGCCGGTTGACTGCCGGCGACACTTCCGGTATCCTCGGCCCACGGCGATGGAGTTCGCCGAGCCTTCCCGATTCCGGGTGAACTAAACTGCCTACCCTCCGGTACTGGCTGATGACTCCTGCCAACATTATTGACGCTGTACCGTCTGCGGTCGCCTTCTGGCGCAGCCGCCGGTGTAGAAGCCTGGAGGCAAGCATGAGTTCCCTGATCGCAATTTTCATCGGCGGCGGCTGCGGGGCAGTGTCCCGCTTCGTCTTGACGCGCGCCATTTCGCAGCAGGCCTTCACGACCATTCCGCTAGGTACGCTGGTGGTGAATGTGGCTGGCGCTACGCTGATCGGCTTCTGCTTTGAGCTGCTGGGCGGGGCGGTCGTTCCGGTCGCCCTGCGTTCCTTCATCGTCATCGGTTTCATTGGAGGCTTTACCACCTTCTCCACCTATGCGCTGGAGACGGCGTTGCTACTGCAGCGCCACGAGTATTTGGCAGCGGGACTTAATTTCCTGCTTCAGAATGCGATCGGTTTTGGCGCCGTGGCTTTGGGCATCTTCGCGGCCACTGTCCTGCGCAGCGCGGTTCAGGGAGGTTTTCATGCATAGCAGAGAAACGGATGTGCTGTTGCGCATCATCATCGGCGAAAATGACCGCTACAAGGGTAAGCCCTTGCATGAAGCCATCGTCCTCAAGGCCCGCGAGTTGGATCTGGCTGGGGCGACGGTGCTGCGCGGCATCATGGGGTTCGGCGCGGACAGCCGCATCAAATCGGCCCGGGTGCTCGGCGTCTCCACCGACCTGCCCATCGTAATCGAGATTGTGGATCGGCCGGAAAATGTCGAGCGACTGATGCCGTTCCTGGATGAAGCGATTGTGGAAGGCCTGGTGACCAGCGAAACGGTATCGGTGGTCAAGTATCGCCACGATGTGGCGGACGCCAAGCGCTGACAATAAAGGCGGCCGACCGGCGGGGGGGCCGGCCGACCGCGACGGGGAGGCGGTCGCCTCCCCGCGTCGTCAGGCTTTTTTAGATTCCGAGACGGCCACGGCTACTGCCACCGAGGCGCCGACCATCGGGTTGTTGCCCATGCCGATCAGGCCCATCATCTCGACGTGGGCCGGTACCGACGAGGAGCCGGCGAACTGGGCGTCGGAGTGCATGCGGCCCATGGTGTCGGTCATGCCGTAGGAGGCCGGGCCGGCGGCCATATTGTCGGGGTGCAGGGTGCGGCCGGTGCCGCCGCCCGAGGCCACCGAGAAGAATTTTTTGCCTTGCTCAAGGCATTCCTTCTTGTAGGTGCCGGCCACCGGGTGCTGGAAGCGGGTGGGGTTGGTGGAATTGCCGGTGATGGAGACGTCGACGCCTTCGGCGTGCATGATGGCCACGCCCTCGCGCACGTCGTCGGCGCCGTAGATGCGCACCTTGCCCTTGTCGCCGGCGGAGTAGGCCAGTTCCTTGACGACCGACAACTGGCCCGTGCCGTAGTCGAAGGCGGTCTGGACGTAGGTGAAGCCGTTGATGCGGCCGATGATCTGGGCGGCGTCCTTGCCCAGGCCGTTGAGCACCACGCGCAGCGGCTCTTTGCGGGCGCGGTTGGCGCTCTTGGCGATGCCGATGGCGCCCTCGGCGGCGGCGAAGGATTCGTGGCCGGCCAGGAAGCAGAAGCATTTGGTCTCTTCCGACAAGAGGCGGGCGGCCAAGTTGCCGTGTCCGATGCCCACCTTGCGGTCGTCGGCCACCGAGCCGGGGATGCAGAAAGCCTGTAGGCCGACGCCCAGCGTCCGGGCGATGTCCGCCGGGCTGGTCTGGCCTTTCTTAATGGCGATGGCCGCGCCGACGGTGTACGCCCAGCAGGCGTTCTCGAAGCAGATGCCCTGGATGCCGCGGACGATGCCCGGCACGTCGAGGCCGCGCGCTTCGCAGATCGACTTGGCTTCCTCGAGCGAGGCGATGCCATTCTGAGCCAGTACCGGCAGTATCTGCTTGACGCGGCGTTCATAGCCTTCAAATAATGTCATGCTGTCCTCCTTTTTACTCGTGCCTGGGGTCGATCAGCTTGGCGGCCTCGGCGAAGCGGCCGTAGACGCCGGTGGCGGACTTGAGGGCGTCGGCCGGGGCGGCGCCCTTCTTGACGGCGTCCATCATCTTGCCGAGGTTGATATATTCATAACCGATGATCTCGCCGTTGGCGTCGACGCCCAGGCGGTTGACGTAGCCTTCGGCCATTTCCAGGTAGCGCGGTCCCTTGGCCTTGGTGGCGAACATGGTGCCCACTTGGCTGCGCAGTCCCTTGCCGAGGTCTTCGAGGCTGGCGCCGATCGGCAGGCCGCCTTCGGAGAAGGCGGTCTGGGTGCGGCCGTAGACGATCTGCAGAAACAGCTCGCGCATGGCGGTGTTGATGGCATCGCAGACCAGGTCGGTGTTGAGCGCTTCCAGGATGGTCTTGCCGATCAGAATCTCGGCGGCCATGGCGGCCGAATGGGTCATGCCCGAGCAGCCCAGCGTTTCCACCAGGGCTTCCTCGATGATGCCGTCCTTGACGTTCAGGGTGAGTTTACAGGCGCCTTGTTGCGGTGCGCACCAGCCGACGCCGTGCGTCAGTCCGGATATGTCCTTGATTTCCTTGGCCTTTACCCACTTGCCTTCTTCGGGAATGGGCGCGGGGCCGTGGTTGGCGCCTTTGGCCAGCACGCACATGTGCTCGACTTCGTGTGAATAGATCATCAGCGTCTCCTTGGGTCCGCCCGCTTGGGCGGCCCGGCTGGAATTGGTAGCGGCGGAAGCTGTTTCCGCCGCGCCGGGCAGTATAGCGCATCTATGGGCTTCTGTCTTTAGCCCGCAGTAGCGGGTTTAACCAACAGTAGTTGGTTCAACCAACTACTGTTGGTTCAAACTGGCTGTTGTACAGTTCGGCGTAGAAACCGTTTCTGGTTATCAATTCGTCATGGCTGCCCTGCTCGACGATGTCGCCTTCGTTCATCACCAAGATGAGGTCGGCGTTGCGGATGGTGGACAGGCGGTGGGCGATGACGAAACTGGTGCGGCCGCGCATCAGGCCGTCCATGGCTTTCTGGATGAGCAGCTCGGTGCGGGTGTCCACCGAACTGGTGGCTTCGTCGAGGATTAGAATGCGCGGATCGGCCAGGATGGCGCGGGCGATGGTTAAGAGCTGCTTCTGGCCCTGTGAGATGTTGGAGCTTTCTTCGTTCAGTTCCATGGCGTAGCCGTCGGGCAGGGTGTGCACGAAGTGGTCGACATAGGCTGCCTTGGCGGCGGCGATGACTTCGTCGTCAGTGGCGTCCAGCCGGCCATAACGGATGTTCTCCATTATAGTGGCGTTGTACAGCCAGGTGTCCTGCAGCACCATGGCGAAATTGCGGCGCAGATCCGCTCGCCGGAAATCGCGGATGTCGTGGCCGTCGATGGTGATGCGTCCGGCGTCGACGTCGTAGAAGCGCATCAGCAGCTTGACCATGGTCGTCTTGCCGGCGCCGGTTGGCCCGACGATGGCCACCTTGCGGCCCGGTTCGGCGATGGCTGAGAAATTCTTGATAACTGGTTTGGCTGGGTCGTAGCCGAAGTGGACGTTTTCGAAGGCTACCCGTCCGGCCACGCTCGGCGGATTCACCGGGTTGGCGGCTTCTTCGAGTTCCTGTTTTTCGTCGAGAAAGGCGAAGACCCGCTCGGCGGCGGCGGCGGTTTGCTGCAACACGTTGCTGATGTTGGCCAGCTGGGCGATCGGTTGGGTGAAGCTGCGCATGTACTGAAGGAAGGCTTGGATGTCGCCGACGGTGATAATACCGCGGATGGCCAGGACTCCGCCCAGGATGCTGACCCCGACGTAGCCGACATTGCCCACGAAGTGCATCATCGGCATCATCAACCCCGACAGAAATTGCGACTTCCAGGCCGAGGCGTGCAGCGAGTCGTTAAAGGTTTCGAATTTGGCGAGGGCCTTGGCCTCGCCGTTGAAAGCCTTCATGACAACGTGCCCGGCGTACATTTCCTCGATGTGGCCGTTGACATGGCCCAGGTACTCCTGCTGCTGCTTGAAGTAGGTTTGCGACTGGCGGACGATGAAGCCGACCAGGCCCATGGACAAAGGCAGGACGACCAGGGCGACCAGCGTCATCTGCCAGGAGATGCTCAGCATCATCACGAGCACGCCTAGCACGCTGACGGCCGAGGTGACGATCTGCGTCAGGCTCTGGCCGAGGGTCTGGCTGATGGTGTCGACGTCGTTGGTGATGCGCGACAGCGTCTCGCCGTGCGTGGTGTTGTCGAAGTACTGGAAGGGGATGAGGTTCAGTTTGCGGGCGATGTCGCGGCGGAAGCGGAAGGCGATGTCGGCCGAGACGGCGGACATCAACCAGCCCATCAAGTAGGCGAAGACCGCCGAGATGGCGTACAGGGTCAGCACGGTTAGCAGGATGCGGCCGATGACGGCGAAGTCGATGTTGCCGCCGCCCTGCAGCCGGGCCATGACGCCCGAGAACAGCTCGGTGGTGGCCCGACCCAGGATTTTCGGCCCGGCGATGCTGAAGATAGTGGAGACGACGGCGAAGAGGAAGACGACGGCGACGCGCAGGCGGTACTTGGCCATGTAGGCCATCAGCCGGCGTAAGGTGCCGCGGAAGTCCTTGGCCTTCTCGCCCTTCATCATGCCGCCCATGGGTCCCCGTCCCATGCCCAGCGGGCCGCGTTGCGGACCGGCGGCGGCGCGCGGGATCGGGTTGGTAGCGGTTATTTTATGGTTACTCATGCTTTTTCCTTGGTGCCAAGCTGGGAGTTGACGATTTCCCGGTAGGTGGCGCAGCTGGCCATCAGTTCGCGGTGGCTGCCCTGGCCGACGATCTGGCCTTCGTCCAGCACCACGATGCGGTCGGCCTGCATGATGGTGGAGACGCGCTGGGCGACGATGATTAGCGTCGCCTGGCGCACCGTGTCCTTGAGGGCATGGCGCAGGGCCGAATCGGTTTTCAAATCCAGCGCCGAGAAGCTGTCGTCGAAGATGTAAACCGGATAGCGTTTTACCAAGGCGCGGGCGATGGACAGCCGCTGCTTCTGGCCGCCGGACAGGTTGGCGCCGCCCTGAGATACGGTCGCCTCGTAGCCGCCCTCGCGGTTGTTGACGAAGTCCGCCGCCTGGGCGGCGGCCACCGCCTCCGCCAGTTGTACCTTGTCGGCCGCGTCTAGTCCGTAGCGCAGGTTGGACGCCACCGTACCCGAGAACAGGGTGGCCTTCTGGGGCACGTAGCCGATGCGGTCGCGCAGGTCGGCCTGGGCGGCGGCGCGCACGTCCACTCCGTCCACCAGTACCACTCCGGCGGTGACGTCGTAGAAGCGCGGTATCAGGTTGACGATGGTGCTTTTGCCCGAGCCGGTGGGGCCGATGATGGCCGTGGTCTGGCCCGGCTCGGCCGTGAACGAAATATTGCATAGTACATCGCTGTCGGCTCCCGGGTAGCGGAAGGAGACGTCGCGGAACTCGACGCGGGCGCCTTGTGCCGGCGGCAGCGGCACCGGCAGGCCAGGGTCTTTGACGGACCGCCTGGTGCGTAGCACCTCGGCGATGCGGTCGCCGGAGACCGAGGCCCGCGGCAGAAAGATGAAGACCATCGACAGCATCAGGAACGACATCACGATCTGCATGGTGTACTGCAGGAAGGCCATCATGTCCCCCACCTGCATGGCCGACTCGGCGATTTGGTGCGCGCCCACCCAAATGACGGCGATGCTCAACAGGTTCATCACCAGCATCATCACCGGCATCATCACCACCATCACGCGGTTGACGAACAGGTTAACGGAGGTAAGTTCCTGGTTGGCGCCGTCGAAGCGCCGCTCCTCGAAGGGTTGGCGGTTGAAAGCGCGCACCACCATCAGGCCGGTCAGGTTTTCGCGGGCCACCAGGTTGAGGCGGTCCACCAGCTTCTGGATGCTGCGGAATTTGGGCATGGCGATGATGAAGACCACCACGATTAGGGCCAGCATAACCAGCACCGCCAAGCCGATGATCCAGCCCATGCTGGGCGCCTTGCCCATGGCGCGGATGAAGCCGCCGCCGCCCATGATGGGGGCGTAGATGACCATGCGCAGCAACATGAAGATAACCATCTGCACCTGGGTGACGTCGTTGGTGGAACGGGTGATCAGGGAGGCGGTCGAGAACTGGTCGAACTCGGCGCCCGAGAAGCCGACCACCGTGCGGAAGACGTCACGCCGCAGGGCGCGGGCGATACCGGCTGCCGTGCGCGAGGCCAAGAGGCCGATCAGAATGGTGACCAGCGCTGAACCCAGGGTTAGCGCCAGCATCAAGAGGCCAGTCTGGACGATGTAGCCGGTCTGCAGTTTCTCCAGGTCCAGGCCGAGGGCGGCGTATTCGGCGCGGACGGCCCGGATGGCGGCTTGCTCCACCATGCCGTCGCCGAGGCCGTCCAGCTGGGCCAGAACTGCTTGTTTGATGGCCACGCTTTGGTCGGCCGGCAGCCTGGCCAGGACATCGAGCAGGTCCAAGCCGGCCGGCAGCCGCGTTAGGTCCAGGCCGGGAATACTGGGCAGGTCGGGCTGGCCCAGCGGGTTGGCGGCTAGTTGGCGGAGGACGCCGCTAGCAGCCAGCGCCCGGCTGAGCGGCCCGCGGATGGCCTGGAGAGTCGCTCGGTCGTCGCTAGTCAATATGAGGATGGCGTCCTGGCCGATGGCCGGCAAACTCTCGGCTAGGGCGGCGAATTCAGGGTCGCCCGAACCGTAGCGACGATAGGCCGACTTAACCTGACCGCGTTCGGTCTCGTCTAGGAACAGGCTGAGGCGCTCCAGTTCGGCTGCGCGCAGTAGCTTGGGGAAGGGCGAGTCGACGCCGCCCTGCTGGATGCCGACGTTGACGATGCGCGACAGGTAGTCGGGCAGGGCCAGATCCATGTTGGCCTGCACGAAGAGCAGAACCACGATGATGGCCACGGTCAGAAGATAGGGTTTCAGGTAGCGGATAAGCTTGAGCATGGGGTGGCTTTACTCCTTGACGCTGGGATGGTAGGTGGCGGACGGGCAGTCGCCGTCGCCGTGGTGGCGGTTAAGAAAAAGATCGGGGCGTTGGCCGGACAGCCGGTCTAAATGCGCCACCAGGGTTTGCAGGCTGGCGGTTGCGGCTTGCCGTTCGCGGTCGTCGAGGCTGGCCTCCAGCGCCGCCAACAGTTCGCGGTGGCTGCCCTTGAGCTCGAGCATCAGCTGGGTGCCTTGGTCGGTCAGGCAGTGATTGCGCACCCGCCGGTCGTCGGGCAGCTCAAAACGGCGGACCAGCCCGGCTTGCACCAACTTGTCCAGTAACTGGCTGGCGGCGGCGTTGGAGAAGTCGAGTTGCTGGCTGAGATCCGATACTGTGCAGCCGCCGTGGTGGTACAAGCGGAAGAGCGTGGCCAGCTGCGAGAAGCCCAGGCCGTGCCCGCGGGCAAAAGCATGCAGCCGCCGGAAGTAACTGCTCATGGCCAACTCCAGCATAGCCGTGAGCAAGGGCTTGAATTCGGCCGAGGAATCGTTCATCGTTTCTCCTATAAAAAGTCAACCGGGAAGTCGACCAGAATACATATTATTAACCAACGACGTTGGTTTTAAGCACTTTTTTGGCCTACGGTACGCATCGC
>Ga0154537_103_pt1 | contig 26220 bp, 25 predicted proteins | sample RifGroF1_FD_105680 | JGI IMG/M metagenome (GOLD analysis project Ga0154537, IMG submission 105680) | Spirochaetes bacterium GWF1_60_12 | reverse complement strand
CTCCTCGAATCCACGCATACTGCCCCTCCGCAAACAGTATACCATAGGAATACAAATTTGAGAATTTCAACAGCCTGTTAGAGGAATTCTTGAAATAAACGAAGATGAAAGGGGTAAAATCGTTCTTGAGCATCACTCGAACATCGGCGCTGAAAGACAGAGTTGGAAAGAGAAACTTCTTTCGGAAAATTGGGATGCGCCGGTAATTTATACAACTATGGTTCAGTACCTAGAAGCTGTTTTCGGTTCAGGGACTCGAGGAGCACGTCGAATGCACCAGCTGGCGAAGGCAGTAATCATATTTGACGAAATTCAGTCACTACCGCTTAGGTGTGTTCACATGTTTTGTAATTCTGTAAACTTTCTTGTAAACCACTGTAATAGTACGGTTGTTCTTTGTACCGCCACGCAACCACTTCTTGGGGAGGTTGAGAAACTGAAAGGTGCTCTGGAGCTATCTTCTGAAAATGAAATTATTCCGGATGTTCAAAAGCTTTTTGAAGATCTTAAACGGGTTGAGGTACTTGATTCCCGTAAGCCAAGCGGCTGGAGTGATGATGAAATTGCCGATCTCGCAATACTGGAAATGGAAAAAAGTAGCAGCTGTCTTGTGATCGTTAATATGAAGCGATCCGCCCGCGCAGTTTTCAATGCAATTGCGGGAAAAAGCGATGCTGAGTGTTTTCATTTGAGTACAGGGATGTGTCCTGTGCATCGTAAAACTATTTTGAAAACGATCCGAGAGTGCCTTGCATCTGGATTGCCGACAATTTGTATCAGCACTCAATTGATTGAAGCAGGTGTCGATGTCGATTTTGGCTCAGTAATCCGCTTTGCAGCGGGATTAGACTCGATTGCACAAGCCGCAGGGCGCTGTAATCGGAATGGAAAACGAACTGTAGGACGGGTTCATATTATTAATCCGGCAGAAGAGAATATTGATTGTTTGAAGGATATCGCTGTTGGAAAAGAAAAGACGGAACGTGTCTTGAATGATTTTAAAGACAATCCTGCAAAATATCATTTTGATATAATAGGTCCATCGGCGCTTTCTTGGTATTATAAGAATTATTTTTTTGAAAGAAAAAAGGAAATGGATTATCCGATATCTCAAAAGGAATCAATAAGAACTGATACTTTATTGAATTTGTTGTCTACTAATACTGCAGCAGTGGCAGATTATGGACGAGTAAAAAAAGAAAACCCAGCTATTTTTCTTCGGCAGGCATTTATGTCGGCCGCCGATCTTTTCAGAGCAATTGATGCTCCGACGCAAGGTGTAATAGTGCAATATGGAAACGAAGGAGAAAATTTAGTTGCTCAGCTTGCTTCCGCATTTGATGTTGAAAAACAATTTGCATTACTTCGCAGGGCACAGCAGTATTCAGTGAATCTCTTTCCTCATGAATTCAAAATATTATGTGAACAAGGTGCACTTTTAAAAGTTCAGGAGAATACAGATATTTTCTATCTTGATAAAATGTTCTATAGCAAAAAATTCGGAATATCTATGGAGCCCGTGAACATGGAGGAACTACGCTGTGTATGAAACACCAAAAAACAGTATTGATTTTAGGCTTTGGGGAAGATTCGCGTTATTCACAGACCCGTTGACAAAAATGGGAGGCGAGAAATGTTCCTACCATATCCCAACCTACGAAGCGTTAAAAGGGGTCTGTAAATCCATTTATTGGAAGCCGACAATCATATGGGTTGTGGATGCAGTGCGGATAATGAAAAGAATTCGCACTCAGACAAAAGGAACAAAGCCGCTGGAGTTTAATGGAGGAAATACACTTGCTATCTATACATTTCTTTCTGATGTGGAGTATCAGGTTCGGGCGCATTTTGAGTGGAATGATTGCCAGCAAAAACTTGTTCAAGATAGAATTGAAGGAAAACATTTTTCAATAATAAAACGCATGCTTGAACGAGGCGGCAGGCAAGATATATTCCTTGGAACCCGTGATTGTCAGGGCTATGTGGAACCTTGTATTTGGGGTGAGGGAGAAGGGGCGTACGACAACGATGAAGAATTACGCTATGGATTGATGTTTCATGGATTTGATTATCCTGATGAGACTGGAAAGAATGAACTTGTTGCTCGTTTCTATCGGCCGGTGCTAAAGAAAGGGGTGCTGAAATTTGATCGCCCTGACGAATGTCCAGAAACACTCCGGAAGGTTGTACGTTTAATGACCGCAAAATCATTCGGTATTGATGCGAATGTAAAATCAGTTAATAGCGAACAGGCGGAATTGGGAGTGGTAGAATGAGCTGGATTCAGTCGCTTTATGAAACTTATGAGGCCTGTGCAGGGAACAATGCTATTCTAGATTCTGATGAACTTTGCCCTGTTGGGTATTCAATTCAGAATGCGCATATAGAAGTTGTTATTGATGAAAAAGGGAATTTTCGTCGTGCTATTCTAGTTCAGAAGGAAAACAACCCAAAGACTTTAATTCCAGTAACTGAGAATTCTGCCGGTAGAACAAGTGGTGAGGCGCCTCATCCTCTATGTGATTCTTTGCAATACTGTGCTGGAGATTATGCTTTTTTTGGAGGGAATAGGCCGTCATATTTTGATAGCTATATTGACCAATTGAGATTATGGGTTGAGTCACCATTTTCTCATCCGAAAGCATTGGCTGTATACCTATATGTGCTAAAAAAAACATTAGTGAAAGATTTGTCTGATAATGGTTTTTTGGAAATAAATAATGGGAAGCTTGAAATATGTACTAAGGGGTCATCTTTTGATGAGAATTCTGCAATCTGGAAATTGCTAACTTTTGACGACAAAGGGGTAAAGGATCAGGCAAAAGTTTTTATCCGCTGGTCAGTTGAGATATCTGGTGAGCAATCCTCGCATACATGGCAAGATAATTCACTTTTTGAAGTATGGCGAAAATATCAAGATTCTTTTGAAGCGAAGTTGGGATTTTGCTATGTGACAGGCAGGATGGTCGGTCTTGCTCAAAAACATCCTGCTAAGCTTCGAAATGGAAAGGATGGAGCGAAACTAATTTCTTCTAATGACATATCCGGCTATACTTACCTTGGCAAATTTACGCATGCGGATCAAGTTGCTGGAGTATCGTCTGAAGTAACACAAAAAGCTCATAGTGCATTACGTTGGTTAATTGGACGAAAACAGGCATTCCGAAGTGGAAACCAAGCTTTTATTTCTTGGGCAGTACAAGGGAAAGCTATTCCTGACCCATGGTCAAATTCCTTGGATTTTCTTGGAGAGCAAGATGAGATTCTAAAACCAAATGTTTCGACTATAGGAGATGTAGGCCAATCTTTTTCACTTCGAATTAATAAAAAAATAGCTGGTTACAAAGCTTGTCTTGAAGATAGTGAAAAGATTGTAGTAATGGGGGTGGATTCAGCAACTCCAGGACGAATGGCTGTTATCTATTACCGGGAATTAACTGGATCAGATTTTCTAAACAGGTTAGATCAATGGCATAATAATTCTGCATGGTATCAAAATTATGGTAAGGATTATCACTTTGTAGGAGCTCCTGCACCGAAAGATATTGCTTTTGCTGCATTCGGAAGTAAGGCTGAAGGGAAGAATGGGACGAAATTGCTTAATGTAACTGTAGAACGTTTATTGCCATGCATAATCGATGGAGCGCAGCTTCCGAAGGAACTTGTGATAGCAGCCGTTCATAGAGCATCAAACCGAATTGGATTGGAATTGTGGGAGTGGGAAAAATGTTTAGGTATAGCGTGTTCGTTATTTAGGGGAACCAACAAAAAAGAGAGGTATCAAATGGCACTGGAAGAAGAAAGGAAAACGAGGGATTACCTGTATGGTAGACTCCTGGCTGTTGCAGACCAACTTGAATCCATGGCATTGTTTTATGCAAAGGAAAAAAGGGAAACAACTGCAGCACGATTTATGCAAAAATTCGCTGAGCGACCTTTTTCAACTTGGCGAAATATTGAAACGGCATTGAATCCTTATCAAGCACGTATCAACTCAAAAGCGCCGGGGCTACTTGTCGGGTACAAAGAATTACTTGATGAGATTTATGCTTTATTCGAAAAGGATTTATTTTCAGATGATAGGAGACTCAGTGGTGAGTATCTCTTGGGGTATCATTGTCAGAGAAAATGGCTCCGGGAGCAGAAGCGTGAAAATGGAAAATGGATATTGAAGGAAAAAGTAGAAGATGATGTTTCTGAAATTGATGTGTAATGGTTCCAGTTAGTATAAGGAGGATTAAGATATGGCAACTTTAAGCAAGAAAATTGACTTCGCAGTCATTATGGGCGTTAAGAACGCAAATCCAAACGGCGACCCACTTAACGGGAATCGTCCACGTGCTGACTATGAAGGTTTTGGTGAGATTACCGATGTATGCCTAAAACGGAAAATTCGCGATCGACTTGTTGAACGGTTTATGGCTTTGCCTGATGATAAAAAAACGGGACAGGCAGTATTCGTACAGTCTGATGATCGTAAATGTGATGAAGCTAAGAGTCTAAAATCCCGCGCTGATGCAACGCTTGGAAAAGAATTGGGAGGTTCAAATACTGCAAGAAAATCCTGTGAAACATGGATCGATGTGCGTTCTTTTGGGCAGCTTTTTGCTTATAAAGCAGACAAAAAAAGTAAAAGTGAAGAATCTGATGGAGAAACTGGTGTTTCCATTGGAATCCGCGGGCCTGTAACGATTCAGTCAGCATTTAGTGTGGAACCCGTCAGCCTCTCAAGTACCCAGATTACCAAGAGTGTAAATGGTGAAGATACAAAAGACGGAAAACGCAGTTCTGATACTATGGGAATGAAGCACCGTGTTGATAAAGGTGTGTATGTTACTTTTGGAAGTATGAACCCGCAGCTTTCCGAACGGACGCTTTTTTCGGATGACGATGCTGGAGTTATCAAAGGAATCCTTTCAAGAATATTCGAGAACGATGCATCGTCAGCCCGACCTGAGGGAAGCATGGAAGTATTAAAGGTAATTTGGTGGGAACATAATTGTAAATCAGGACAATATTCTTCGGCAAAGGTACATCGGTCTTTGAAGGTTAAGACTGATGGCACGTATAGTATTGAGCCATTGCCGGGTTTGATTCCACAAGAAATTCAAGGGTTCTAATGTGAGAGAGAGCCGGGCATTCCCGGCTTTTAAAATACTATAAAGTTAACACAGGACTGCTGTTATGTTCACCGACGAAGACCTTCTACCACTTTCTGGCCTGCAACATTTTCTCTTTTGCGAGCGACAGTGTGCCCTCATTCATATCGAACAGCTTTGGGTGGAAAACAATTTTACAGCCGAAGGCCGCGCCATGCACGCAAAAGCACATTCTGGTGTGCATGAATCAAGAAAAACCAAGACTACTGTTTACGGAACATCCATTAGATCGCTTGAGCTTGGCTTGATCGGACAGACCGATGCACTGGAATACAGTGCGGATGGCACGATCCTGATCGTGGAGTATAAGCGTGGCCGACCAAAATCGGATAGAAGTGACGAGGTACAAATATGTGCCCAAGGTATGTGCCTCGAGGAAATGAAAAGTACTAGCATTCCTCTCGGTGCACTTTTCTACGGGAAAGAGCGTAGGAGGGAAATAATCGAGTTTTCAAACGAATTGCGTAACCTTGTTCTAGAAACAGCTAGACGTTTCCACGCTCTGGTCAAATCTGGAGAAACACCACCAGCCAGGTATGATTCCAAAAAATGTCCACGTTGTTCATTTTTAGAAGCCTGCATGCCAAAAATCGGCAAAGGAAAATCGGTTCAGCGTTATCTTGAAAAAGCGATTGCAATGGAGGTCGATCATGAAGCGCCTTCTTAACACCCTGTATGTCATGACCCAAGGCGCATATTTGAAAAAAGAAGGTGAGGCCGTCAATGTCTTAATAGAACGGCAATCCAAGCTCAAACTTCCGTTGGTTTCGATCCAGTCAATTGTTTGCTTTGGCGATATTATGGTTAGCCCTGCGCTTATGGGGCATTGCACGAAATCCGGAATTTCGATGTGCTGGCTTAGTTTTTACGGAAAATTCATCGCGCGTGTAGAAGGGCCAGTGCACGGTAATATCCTGTTACGGCGAGCGCAGTATAAAATTACCGAGTGTCCGGAGAAATCCATCTCTATAGCCAAAGCGGCCGTGGCGGCAAAAATAGCCAATGCCCGAAGCGTTTTGGTACGCGCACTTAAAGATCATCCTGCAATGGAACATGCTGCATTGGTGGATGACACCCAACAAGCTCTCAAACGGGCGGTTCAACGGGTATGGCGCGAGTCCGATATTGATTCACTACGCGGTATAGAGGGGGACGCGGCCAAATCCTACTTTGGAGTTTTTAATGAATTGATCACTACTCAGAAAGCCGATTTTAACTTTTCTGACAGAAATCGACGACCACCGCTTGATAGAGTCAATGCGCTACTTTCTTTTATCTATGTGATGCTTGCGAATGATATGCGGTCAGCCTGCGAAGTAGTAGGACTCGATCCTCAAGCTGGTTTTTTTCACGTCGATCGACCAGGAAGAATGAGTTTGGCACTTGATTTGATGGAAGAATTCAGGCCCTTTTTTGCCGACAGGTTGGTGTTATCCCTGATCAACCTGAAGCAAGTAACTGGCAAAGATTTTGAGGTTACGGGAGCAGGCGCTGTGCTTCTCAATGAAAAAGGTAGAAAGACGGTTGTAGCCGCTTATCAGGCAAGAAAGCAGGATGCGATAACCCATCCATTTCTTGGTGAGGAAATGCATATCGGTATTCTTATGTTGGTTCAAGCCCAATTACTAGCGAGGCATCTGCGAGAAGACTTAGACGGGTATCCGGCCTTTTTCTGGAGGTGAGGCATGATGGTATTGGTGAGTTATGATGTAGCCCGCGATGACCATGGGGCGCGTCGTTTGCGAAAAGTCGCCAAGACGTGCCAGAATTATGGGCAACGTGTCCAGTATTCCGTTTTTGAATGTTTGGTCGCTCCTGATCAGTTTGTGCGGCTAAAACATGAATTGTTAGAAATAATGGCCGACGAGTATGATAGTATTCGGTTTTATCTCTTAGGAGCCAATTGGAAAAATAGGGTAGAACAATATGGGGTAAAAAAAGCGCTTGATCCGGAAGGAACTATGATCATCTAGCTACGCGAACCCTAAGCGCACAATACTAATCCAATCCACTGTTTTTATTAACTCTATTTCAAGTAATGCTTTACGCTTGAGGTGTTTTTGCCCTTTACTATATTACCTTAGGTTCGCGAAAAGTAGACTATAGATTTTTATTTGAAAAGGAATTACTTTGATCGGGTCGCCTCCTTCGCGGGGGCGTGGATTGAAACCTGTTCGCGGGCACTTACGGCACCAAGCTCACGGTCGCCTCCTTCGCGGGGGCGTGGATTGAAACGCTGCTAAAATAACCACATCCTCTGGAGAGTGAAGTCGCCTCCTTCGCGGGGGCGTGGATTGAAACTGTTATAGTTTGTTTATTACTATCATAGTACAATAGTCGCCTCCTTCGCGGGGGCGTGGATTGAAACATTTATCATCCTTTGCGTTCTTTGGCAAACAGTAGTCGCCTCCTTCGCGGGGGCGTGGATTGAAACTCCTTCGCGCAGAAAGATGTAGCGCGGTTCAAGTCGCCTCCTTCGCGGGGGCGTGGATTGAAACAGTTTGTATAGCTTGAATTGCATCTACCATTGAACGTCGCCTCCTTCGCGGGGGCGTGGATTGAAACATTACCATACACATCTAATACTTTAATTGTAAAGTCGCCTCCTTCGCGGGGGCGTGGATTGAAACTTCCATAAAAGCATAATCAACATGATCTTGTACATGTCGCCTCCTTCGCGGGGGCGTGGATTGAAACTTTAGCGCTCATGCCTAACTTAGACTGCATAAGCGTCGCCTCCTTCGCGGGGGCGTGGATTGAAACATGTCATCCAGCGCCGTGTCTACGTTGCCGTTAGTCGCCTCCTTCGCGGGGGCGTGGATTGAAACAAAGAAGCCCCCGTTTCGTGCATCGGGGTGTTGCAGGTCGCCTCCTTCGCGGGGGCGTGGATTGAAACTAGATAAGCTCGTATCCGGTATTATGTCTTCCGTGTCGCCTCCTTCGCGGGGGCGTGGATTGAAACATTACCATACACATCTAATACTTTAATTGTAAAGTCGCCTCCTTCGCGGGGGCGTGGATTGAAACCGCAAGAACAGGTTCTGCGAAAAACAAATACAGATGTCGCCTCCTTCGCGGGGGCGTGGATTGAAACCGCCAGCGCTGGCAAGGTCTTTGTCAGGCAGCCGGGTCGCCTCCTTCGCGGGGGCGTGGATTGAAACTTAACAGGGATACCGCCTATACGTTAAAAGATTACGGTCGCCTCCTTCGCGGGGGCGTGGATTGAAACGTCTTTGGATTATACGCTGCCACGGTACTGGAGCAGTCGCCTCCTTCGCGGGGGCGTGGATTGAAACCGCTTATACTGTACACGGCCGCATGGCTGGCGCGGGTCGCCTCCTTCGCGGGGGCGTGGATTGAAACCGTCTACCGTGCATTCGGCGGTCATGGCAGCGCTAGTCGCCTCCTTCGCGGGGGCGTGGATTGAAACACATCCATTCCGGGTCGGCGTATTTGTAGCCGGCGTCGCCTCCTTCGCGGGGGCGTGGATTGAAACGGCAAGGCGTGGACCCGGAAAGCGAAGCGCTGCAGGTCGCCTCCTTCGCGGGGGCGTGGATTGAAACCAAGGTACGGGAGGCCCGCGCCATAGAAGATTCGTCGCCTCCTTCGCGGGGGCGTGGATTGAAACTTTTAGCACGCTCACGCCGCCCTCCTATTAAAAAGTCGCCTCCTTCGCGGGGGCGTGGATTGAAACAGCAACGACGCCATGTCACGAAGCTCTGCTACTTGTCGCCTCCTTCGCGGGGGCGTGGATTGAAACGCAGTAGAAGAAAGTTCCGTTTTCAGATTGTCGAGGTCGCCTCCTTCGCGGGGGCGTGGATTGAAACCTGATAACTCGGAAACAAATGCGCGTAAACTGTTTGTCGCCTCCTTCGCGGGGGCGTGGATTGAAACCCCACCACAGTCACCGTCCCCCAAGCTTGTGCTTGTCGCCTCCTTCGCGGGGGCGTGGATTGAAACTATTCGGGAAGGGCGGATTCGAACCGCTGTCTTCCGTCGCCTCCTTCGCGGGGGCGTGGATTGAAACCAGGACATACCCGGTTAGCCCGGGCGAAGCACTGGTCGCCTCCTTCGCGGGGGCGTGGATTGAAACAATTCCTGATGTAGCGTGACGATGGCTTGCATCCAGTCGCCTCCTTCGCGGGGGCGTGGATTGAAACTTGCAATTGGTATAGATACTGTATTAATAATCAAAGTCGCCTCCTTCGCGGGGGCGTGGATTGAAACTTCGGTACATATATACAAAGAAAATATTCTCCAAGTCGCCTCCTTCGCGGGGGCGTGGATTGAAACCTTTAACAGTTAATTCAACTTCATCACCCGCAACGTCGCCTCCTTCGCGGGGGCGTGGATTGAAACTTGAAAAGGCAATACTTACTATGCTCGGAGTTGTTGTCGCCTCCTTCGCGGGGGCGTGGATTGAAACCTGCCATAATATGTCCACCATGATAGGCTGATGATGTCGCCTCCTTCGCGGGGGCGTGGATTGAAACCCTAAAAGAGCAGCCGTTGCCAAAATAATGCGGGTCGCCTCCTTCGCGGGGGCGTGGATTGAAACATCTGGATTGGGAGAGTTTATAGTGTAAGTGGGTGTCGCCTCCTTCGCGGGGGCGTGGATTGAAACACATTCGAGGTACTCGGTCTTGCCGGTGTTGTCGAGTCGCCTCCTTCGCGGGGGCGTGGATTGAAACGTCTGTAATAAGTAAATCAGGCCGCTTTACCAGCTGTCGCCTCCTTCGCGGGGGCGTGGATTGAAACAAGAAGTCGGCTGACCTATACGGCACCTGCATGCAGTCGCCTCCTTCGCGGGGGCGTGGATTGAAACAGTATCTCCATAACCCTCGCCCGCCAGCTCCCTGGTCGCCTCCTTCGCGGGGGCGTGGATTGAAACTCGGCTCGGCGGAGAATCCCAGCGCAAGCCTTCGGTCGCCTCCTTCGCGGGGGCGTGGATTGAAACCCAAATCCGGCCGGCCAGGTAAATAGCGACGGGCTGACGTCGCCTCCTTCGCGGGGGCGTGGATTGAAACAAGCCTACCTGGATTGTCTGGGAAAACGTGCCCGGGTCGCCTCCTTCGCGGGGGCGTGGATTGAAACCCGGTGGCTCGCCTGGGTCGCCGTTTTTGGTGTAGTCGCCTCCTTCGCGGGGGCGTGGATTGAAACCAGCATGTCAACGCTGGCGTCGGCGTTGTACGGGCGTCGCCTCCTTCGCGGGGGCGTGGATTGAAACGTTGTCGGATACCTTGGAGACTGGCGACGTGCCGGTCGCCTCCTTCGCGGGGGCGTGGATTGAAACATGTGGCGATATGCCACAGCCAGCTCGGCGCGCAGGTCGCCTCCTTCGCGGGGGCGTGGATTGAAACCTGTTCAGCCCGATGGATAGCCATATCGGCCGATGTCGCCTCCTTCGCGGGGGCGTGGATTGAAACTTTCGCTCATGTGATTTCCCTCCGTGGGGTGGATGTCGCCTCCTTCGCGGGGGCGTGGATTGAAACAAGCACTAGGCGGGCAGCGTTTTCGGAAAAGTCGCGTCGCCTCCTTCGCGGGGGCGTGGATTGAAACAACCCGACCACGACATCGCCGGTCGGCGTCTTCAGTCGCCTCCTTCGCGGGGGCGTGGATTGAAACAGTTGTTTTATCCAAAGCCACTCGGCCAGGTCTAGGTCGCCTCCTTCGCGGGGGCGTGGATTGAAACCGCAACCGGTCGCCAGCGTGATCGAGTAGCGGTCAGTCGCCTCCTTCGCGGGGGCGTGGATTGAAACAACAACCCGCCAGCCGGTACTAGCGTCCGTACCCGGTCGCCTCCTTCGCGGGGGCGTGGATTGAAACGCCTCAATTACGGCGCGCACTGCTTCAAGGCCGTGTCGCCTCCTTCGCGGGGGCGTGGATTGAAACCAGCCGGCCGGTCAAGATAGTTTCGCCGTCGAGTCGCCTCCTTCGCGGGGGCGTGGATTGAAACCGGTGCAGGACACTACCACGGCCATGGTATCGGGGTCGCCTCCTTCGCGGGGGCGTGGATTGAAACCGTCAATTTCCAACGTTGCCACGATGCCCTTGGCTCGTCGCCTCCTTCGCGGGGGCGTGGATTGAAACAACCAGTCGAAACTACTGGAGCTGGCCGAGCTGGTCGCCTCCTTCGCGGGGGCGTGGATTGAAACAGGAACGTGGCTGACGTGAGGCTTGGGCCTGGGGTAAGTCGCCTCCTTCGCGGGGGCGTGGATTGAAACATGATGGAGGCATCATTAAAAGCAGCAGACCAGGTCGCCTCCTTCGCGGGGGCGTGGATTGAAACCTAAAAGTTGTGTATCAATATCTGAAAACCGTAAGTCGCCTCCTTCGCGGGGGCGTGGATTGAAACACTCGGTAAATCCAGCATATTTACTCCTTTTTTTTGGGTCGCCTCCTTCGCGGGGGCGTGGATTGAAACCCCACCATGACCCAGTACACGCCGGACAGCGTTGCCAGTCGCCTCCTTCGCGGGGGCGTGGATTGAAACCACGCAGGGCCATGTAGCCGGCGTCGATGGCTGAGTCGCCTCCTTCGCGGGGGCGTGGATTGAAACATTGACAGCACGAACGGCCGTAGCCAGTGACAATGTCGCCTCCTTCGCGGGGGCGTGGATTGAAACAAAGCGCGGTTTATTGAACCCGGCATAATCTCATGTCGCCTCCTTCGCGGGGGCGTGGATTGAAACCATTGCAGCATCTTCGGTATCAAAGTAACGTACGTCGCCTCCTTCGCGGGGGCGTGGATTGAAACAGGTAGCGTCAACCGGAGGTAGCCAGCTTTCCGGCGTCGCCTCCTTCGCGGGGGCGTGGATTGAAACTGCATTGACGATGGCTCCATAGTCTGGGGGCCGAGTCGCCTCCTTCGCGGGGGCGTGGATTGAAACCATACATGGCCGTGAAGATGGGCCGCCGTGGTATTGTCGCCTCCTTCGCGGGGGCGTGGATTGAAACCATTCTGAAAGGTGGAAACTATGGCAACCATGATGTCGCCTCCTTCGCGGGGGCGTGGATTGAAACTACAACGTCGATCAATGGCGGGCCTTGCACAATTGTCGCCTCCTTCGCGGGGGCGTGGATTGAAACTGAAGCGGTTTCAAAGTTGGAGGTTTTTTTGCAGGTCGCCTCCTTCGCGGGGGCGTGGATTGAAACATATATCAGGTCGCCGGTTATCATGTCTACCGAGTCGCCTCCTTCGCGGGGGCGTGGATTGAAACATCAAGTTCATCGGCAAGCGAAGCGTCAAAGCCGATGTCGCCTCCTTCGCGGGGGCGTGGATTGAAACAAAACAGAGCTTCAAGAGCTATACGAAAGTATTGGGTCGCCTCCTTCGCGGGGGCGTGGATTGAAACAGTTCACTTGCGGCCGTGACTGCTTTTATTACCAAGTCGCCTCCTTCGCGGGGGCGTGGATTGAAACGTGGTGGCCCAGTCGAGGCCGGACGTTATCGCGAAGTCGCCTCCTTCGCGGGGGCGTGGATTGAAACCCTAACATGTTCCCATATTATGGCTTTATATTACTGTCGCCTCCTTCGCGGGGGCGTGGATTGAAACCGTTTCCCCGGTCATAATAGCCATCACCCGATACTCGTCGCCTCCTTCGCGGGGGCGTGGATTGAAACCACTTCTTCAAGCTCACCGTCCTGGCCTTCCCGAGTCGCCTCCTTCGCGGGGGCGTGGATTGAAACTCATCAGCGTGTCGTCCTGCTCCACCCAGCCGGTCAGGTCGCCTCCTTCGCGGGGGCGTGGATTGAAACAACACCATTTCCGGCGACCTGGCCGAGGCCCTGGTCGCCTCCTTCGCGGGGGCGTGGATTGAAACCAGAAAGAGGGCTTGACCGCCGCCGCCGAGATGGTCGCCTCCTTCGCGGGGGCGTGGATTGAAACTTTAATAATTCTACTACCTTGCCATTATGGTAATGTCGCCTCCTTCGCGGGGGCGTGGATTGAAACTCACGTCGAATAACCTTGCAATAATACTGCCATTGGTCGCCTCCTTCGCGGGGGCGTGGATTGAAACTATTAATGGAGTTGTTTATTTTTGCGGATGGGCTGGTCGCCTCCTTCGCGGGGGCGTGGATTGAAACAATTCCATCCGCGACGGTATGGCCACGGTTGCCGACGTCGCCTCCTTCGCGGGGGCGTGGATTGAAACCCCCTTTCAAAACAGTCGGAATTTATTGTAGTCATCGGTCGCCTCCTTCGCGGGGGCGTGGATTGAAACAGTATGACCGGCCCAACCGCCGATTATGCGCCATGTCGCCTCCTTCGCGGGGGCGTGGATTGAAACAAGATCAGGCCATCAAGCTTTGCCGCTTGGGCGCGTCGCCTCCTTCGCGGGGGCGTGGATTGAAACATTTTGTGTGAGGATGGCACCGAATCGATCAAGAGTCGCCTCCTTCGCGGGGGCGTGGATTGAAACACGCCACGGACGATTGCCGGCCTGCGGATTTCGTTGTCGCCTCCTTCGCGGGGGCGTGGATTGAAACCTTGAGGGTCGGAAGCATCAGCTCGCCAAATGTTGTCGCCTCCTTCGCGGGGGCGTGGATTGAAACACCAGTTCTCCGCCCTTGGTTGTCGGCTTCTGCTCGTCGCCTCCTTCGCGGGGGCGTGGATTGAAACAATCGCAGAGTACGGCGCTAAGAATGAATTCGGATCGTCGCCTCCTTCGCGGGGGCGTGGATTGAAACAGCCAGTCGGCCGATGCGGTCAACAGTCTGGCTTCGGTCGCCTCCTTCGCGGGGGCGTGGATTGAAACTATACCTAAAAGCGGATACCCTTGCGGTGGCTTTGTCGCCTCCTTCGCGGGGGCGTGGATTGAAACTCAAGCCCTTGACGCGCGACCACTTCGGCGTCAAGTCGCCTCCTTCGCGGGGGCGTGGATTGAAACCCGAGCCCGGTGTTTATCTTGTGCGAGGATGGCAGTCGCCTCCTTCGCGGGGGCGTGGATTGAAACCCGTTGCCCTTGTCCGGCCCCCAGTAGTCGGCGGGTCGCCTCCTTCGCGGGGGCGTGGATTGAAACTATGAATTCGAACCATGCTCAACAAAGTATCAGAAAGTCGCCTCCTTCGCGGGGGCGTGGATTGAAACCGGCTCTGATAACCTGTATGCTGTGATTTCCATCAGTCGCCTCCTTCGCGGGGGCGTGGATTGAAACCGGTAACCTGCATGATTGCGTGGACGAGCTAAAGGTCGCCTCCTTCGCGGGGGCGTGGATTGAAACCGGTATCAGCCGATCCATAAAGTCGGCGGCTGTCGTCGCCTCCTTCGCGGGGGCGTGGATTGAAACCCGTATCACCCTGGCCAATATCTGCCGCGCCATGTCGCCTCCTTCGCGGGGGCGTGGATTGAAACATCGCCCTTTATATGCCCCTGCGCCCAGCCAGGCGTCGCCTCCTTCGCGGGGGCGTGGATTGAAACGCGACTCAGCCGCGCACATCAACGGCAGACAAGTGGTCGCCTCCTTCGCGGGGGCGTGGATTGAAACATTAGTTTCCCTCCGGCTCAATGGTAAAGCCGGGGTCGCCTCCTTCGCGGGGGCGTGGATTGAAACCCTATGCTCTGTGTAGAGTTTGGCAATCCTGTCTCGTCGCCTCCTTCGCGGGGGCGTGGATTGAAACATCCCGTATACACTCCCTGTGGAGCGAACAATAGGTCGCCTCCTTCGCGGGGGCGTGGATTGAAACTCCCAAGGCTTTTTGTTGCTAGCTGCCGCCGGCGTCGCCTCCTTCGCGGGGGCGTGGATTGAAACCCGTAGCCACCGTGGGCCTGATTCAGGCCTTTGGCGTCGCCTCCTTCGCGGGGGCGTGGATTGAAACTTTTGCTTCCTGGACGCGTCGCTCATGGAGCTGAGTCGCCTCCTTCGCGGGGGCGTGGATTGAAACATTCCTCTGGCTGTCGACAGGTAGCCGCAGGCCTGTCGCCTCCTTCGCGGGGGCGTGGATTGAAACTTCTTTTCCCTACTTTGTCAATCATTGAATATTTATGTCGCCTCCTTCGCGGGGGCGTGGATTGAAACTTCCAAGCTGTCGGCCCAACCGGGGCATGGCTGGTCGCCTCCTTCGCGGGGGCGTGGATTGAAACTATTTAGGATAATAGTGCAGCAAATAGAGTTTGTGTCGCCTCCTTCGCGGGGGCGTGGATTGAAACAGCAACTTGCGGCGGCTCTCTCCGCATACAACGGTCGCCTCCTTCGCGGGGGCGTGGATTGAAACACCCAGCGGGCCATGTCAAACCCGCAGTGCGACGGTCGCCTCCTTCGCGGGGGCGTGGATTGAAACAGATCAATACCGATGCCATGATGGAGGCCAAGGAAGTCGCCTCCTTCGCGGGGGCGTGGATTGAAACACCTTTCGGGTTATTTCCGCCGATTCACCGTCTGGTCGCCTCCTTCGCGGGGGCGTGGATTGAAACCGGCGCTTGCCGAATTAGAGCACACCTATCGGGAGGTCGCCTCCTTCGCGGGGGCGTGGATTGAAACATCGCTACATCGGAAACCAGGCTGGACGTGCTTTCGTCGCCTCCTTCGCGGGGGCGTGGATTGAAACTATCATACAATTTAACAAAAGGTAAAAGCACAAATGTCGCCTCCTTCGCGGGGGCGTGGATTGAAACGAGCAGCGCCTTGAAGCGCTTGAACTTGACATGACGTCGCCTCCTTCGCGGGGGCGTGGATTGAAACTCGAGATGACCGGCTCCAGTTTTTCAATCAACCCCGTCGCCTCCTTCGCGGGGGCGTGGATTGAAACTTACCCTTAAACATTCGTTTCCACCACGGCTTTTGTCGCCTCCTTCGCGGGGGCGTGGATTGAAACTACGATGGCTGGTCCGTCATCGTGGGTGACAAGACGTCGCCTCCTTCGCGGGGGCGTGGATTGAAACGATGAATCAATGGTATTTGCCCAGTGCAAAAAGGTCGCCTCCTTCGCGGGGGCGTGGATTGAAACGTGCCAATCTCGTTATGTTTCACAATGTCGAAAGTCGCCTCCTTCGCGGGGGCGTGGATTGAAACAAGTTCAAAGGAGCGTTGCGCTTGTGGCTAATAGGTCGCCTCCTTCGCGGGGGCGTGGATTGAAACGTTTTAATCCGCCGTGGAAACAATGGCTAAACAAAGTCGCCTCCTTCGCGGGGGCGTGGATTGAAACTGGGCGTAGGGTGCGAAGCGCTCGTCGGAGCGTAGCGTCGCCTCCTTCGCGGGGGCGTGGATTGAAACTGCCGTATACGCAAACCCATAAGCTCCTGACAATATGTCGCCTCCTTCGCGGGGGCGTGGATTGAAACTTTGGTATTGACCGCCACTAGATTGCGTTAAGGCAGTCGCCTCCTTCGCGGGGGCGTGGATTGAAACTTTATTCATTTGATTCCTTTAAAGCGCTTTAGCGTCGCCTCCTTCGCGGGGGCGTGGATTGAAACCTCCTACAATCCTATCGAACCTATGTCATATTCAGGTCGCCTCCTTCGCGGGGGCGTGGATTGAAACAGTATATAGATACTAGCATGGTGTTAGGCTGTTCAGTCGCCTCCTTCGCGGGGGCGTGGATTGAAACTCAATATCAACCGGATTAGTCTGGGCAATCGACTTGTCGCCTCCTTCGCGGGGGCGTGGATTGAAACACCTTTAGTGAATCGCCTGAAGCTTCTGCCGGTTGTCGCCTCCTTCGCGGGGGCGTGGATTGAAACATTGATGTACCCGTAGGTGCCAAAAACACCGAAGGTCGCCTCCTTCGCGGGGGCGTGGATTGAAACGCCCACGCTAGGGCTTTGATCCAATCATAGCGGGTCGCCTCCTTCGCGGGGGCGTGGATTGAAACACCGAATATTCCTTGCCAAGTATTTTCACAAGTTGTCGCCTCCTTCGCGGGGGCGTGGATTGAAACAACCCGACGGTTGGCGGCACCCTCGACCTACACAGCGTCGCCTCCTTCGCGGGGGCGTGGATTGAAACGGTAATCACAACCTGGAGAGGCGATTAAAATAAATGTCGCCTCCTTCGCGGGGGCGTGGATTGAAACTTTTATATACCCGTGAGATGTTTGCAGCCGCCGGGTCGCCTCCTTCGCGGGGGCGTGGATTGAAACCTAATTGCTGATAATTTTACAAAGGTAGGAAGCCGTCGCCTCCTTCGCGGGGGCGTGGATTGAAACCATTAGATACCAGGCCAGGATTGTTTAAAGTAGGAAGTCGCCTCCTTCGCGGGGGCGTGGATTGAAACCTCAATCAACTCGATTACGTTTTTTAGCCGGTCATGTCGCCTCCTTCGCGGGGGCGTGGATTGAAACACAGGTGCGTAGAGGGGAATCCTGATGCTGGAGTCGCCTCCTTCGCGGGGGCGTGGATTGAAACATCCCATGCAGGCGAACCATTTAAAACAGGTATTGGTCGCCTCCTTCGCGGGGGCGTGGATTGAAACCTTCCATGCCGGCGGCGGAGTCAGCGGCCGCGGTCGCCTCCTTCGCGGGGGCGTGGATTGAAACTCGCGCACCACAAAGCCAAACAAGGCGTCCAGGTCGCCTCCTTCGCGGGGGCGTGGATTGAAACGCCTGTGTGCTGATTCCGGTCAGCGGATCCGAGGAAGTCGCCTCCTTCGCGGGGGCGTGGATTGAAACCCTCCAAGTGGCATTCGGCCGGGCGGTATTGCCCGTCGCCTCCTTCGCGGGGGCGTGGATTGAAACCAGCGATGTCCAGTACACCGCAAACGGCACGCCCGTCGCCTCCTTCGCGGGGGCGTGGATTGAAACTTAATACTTTCTAGCGCTGCCAGCAATTCGTTGCGCGTCGCCTCCTTCGCGGGGGCGTGGATTGAAACATCGGCTACGCCCAGGGCCGCGTCCGGCAGCCGGTCGCCTCCTTCGCGGGGGCGTGGATTGAAACTGGAGGAAGTGTGATCACCGTACCGGCCGGCCTCGCGTCGCCTCCTTCGCGGGGGCGTGGATTGAAACTTCCAGGCTGTCGGCCCAGTCGAGGCAGGATGACGTCGCCTCCTTCGCGGGGGCGTGGATTGAAACGTCAATCTCCACTATACCCACTGACAGGGCTCGCATGTCGCCTCCTTCGCGGGGGCGTGGATTGAAACCCCAGCAGCATACCAGGCGGTGCCGTCCGAATAAAGTCGCCTCCTTCGCGGGGGCGTGGATTGAAACAGGCTGGAAGCAAACCATAGCCGGCCTTCATGGTGTCGCCTCCTTCGCGGGGGCGTGGATTGAAACGTTTAACGTTACTGGCGCGACGGCTGTTATCAAGTCGCCTCCTTCGCGGGGGCGTGGATTGAAACAAACAGGCGCAAGATACGGCCATCAAAATCTGGAGTCGCCTCCTTCGCGGGGGCGTGGATTGAAACAGAGCCTACCTGGTGGGCCTGCACGGCGAGCTTGTCGCCTCCTTCGCGGGGGCGTGGATTGAAACTAGTTTTGGTGACACGCGCTCAAGCTGGCGTTGTTGTCGCCTCCTTCGCGGGGGCGTGGATTGAAACTTGACAGCGGCAGACTTTTTCCCACCCATTGCGCCAAGTCGCCTCCTTCGCGGGGGCGTGGATTGAAACCCGCGTCTGCCACTCCATCAACCTCTACTATCTCGTCGCCTCCTTCGCGGGGGCGTGGATTGAAACAAGTTTAGCTCATTGAAAGCCTTGTTGATAATATGTCGCCTCCTTCGCGGGGGCGTGGATTGAAACGTTCTAGTAGAAGGCGAGGGCCGAAGCCCCCGCCAGTCGCCTCCTTCGCGGGGGCGTGGATTGAAACAGGATTACGACGATTACCTTGTAGCAAAGGTCGGGTCGCCTCCTTCGCGGGGGCGTGGATTGAAACATGCACAGGTAAAACAGAAAACCGTGAAGGCTCAAGTCGCCTCCTTCGCGGGGGCGTGGATTGAAACATTTACTGGTGGCGGCAATGGGGTTAGTGGTTATGTCGCCTCCTTCGCGGGGGCGTGGATTGAAACCATAAATCCTCGTTTCCCGCAATCTGCTGGTTAGGTCGCCTCCTTCGCGGGGGCGTGGATTGAAACATCAGTTTGCCTCCGGCAAAAATGGATTGCCAAATGTCGCCTCCTTCGCGGGGGCGTGGATTGAAACTTCGACCGCAACGTCGTCCGCATTTAACCTCTTCGTCGCCTCCTTCGCGGGGGCGTGGATTGAAACCTGAAAGGTTAAATACCGTCACCGCCCAGCGCGGTCGCCTCCTTCGCGGGGGCGTGGATTGAAACTTGATTCCTTGAGCGATGAACAAAAGCATAATATTCTGTCGCCTCCTTCGCGGGGGCGTGGATTGAAACTTCGGCAGCTGCTGGGCTTGAACATGACACTATCCGTCGCCTCCTTCGCGGGGGCGTGGATTGAAACATTTATGAGGCCATGACAAAGGATGCAGCTCCTGTCGCCTCCTTCGCGGGGGCGTGGATTGAAACTTAACTAAAGGATTGCAATATGACAGACGCGATTGGTCGCCTCCTTCGCGGGGGCGTGGATTGAAACAGCGGATTGTCAATGCCGCGAAACAGGATGCGCTGTCGCCTCCTTCGCGGGGGCGTGGATTGAAACTCAAGCCCTTGACGCGCGACCACTTCGGCGTCAAGTCGCCTCCTTCGCGGGGGCGTGGATTGAAACTGCGTGAGATACTCGCAAGCGCCGGCGGCGCATTCGTCGCCTCCTTCGCGGGGGCGTGGATTGAAACAAAACGCATGGGCAAAAATCGTTTGATGAGCTGCTTGTCGCCTCCTTCGCGGGGGCGTGGATTGAAACCCCCGGCCTGTGTTTATCTTGTGCGAGGATGGCAGTCGCCTCCTTCGCGGGGGCGTGGATTGAAACATCGTAAATATTGGTGGCGTAAATGTGCAATTGAGTCGCCTCCTTCGCGGGGGCGTGGATTGAAACCCTATGCGTGGTTCCGCCCGCTAACCCACCGCGTCGCCTCCTTCGCGGGGGCGTGGATTGAAACATCGTAAATATTGGTGGCGTAAATGTGCAATTGAGCGGTCGCCTCCTTCGCGGGGGCGTGGATTGAAACATATATACCCCCACCCGACGGCTTGTAAATTCCAGGTCGCCTCCTTCGCGGGGGCGTGGATTGAAACTTGCGATTATAGGGCCGCTTGCCCGGCTCGGCGTCGGTCGCCTCCTTCGCGGGGGCGTGGATTGAAACTATGCCCTGGGCAAGACGACCCGCGAGGACAGCGGTCGCCTCCTTCGCGGGGGCGTGGATTGAAACCCGGAGAGGACGCCACGCCCGAGGAAATGAGAGCGTCGCCTCCTTCGCGGGGGCGTGGATTGAAACCGGCTCCGACATGACGTCGATTTGGCTGGTTGTTTGTCGCCTCCTTCGCGGGGGCGTGGATTGAAACCTCCACAAACCGCGCCAGGATGTACGCTTCCAGGTGTCGCCTCCTTCGCGGGGGCGTGGATTGAAACAACATCAACTTCATTATCATTATTGGGTGTTACGAGTCGCCTCCTTCGCGGGGGCGTGGATTGAAACATGTTACATCCTTATTATACAACACAGGCTTCAGGTCGCCTCCTTCGCGGGGGCGTGGATTGAAACACAATTAAAATAATATACACCCCAATCAGGAATATCGTCGCCTCCTTCGCGGGGGCGTGGATTGAAACTAAAAAGCCCCCTATCCGAATTGAACGGATGACCTGTCGCCTCCTTCGCGGGGGCGTGGATTGAAACAAGTACTGTGCCATCTGGCACCTTGTCATCCATGCGTCGCCTCCTTCGCGGGGGCGTGGATTGAAACACTACAACACCCGCGCTATGGCGATATCTCTGTCGTCGCCTCCTTCGCGGGGGCGTGGATTGAAACGCCATGCTTGCGGAATATCAGCAAAAAATCAGCCGTCGCCTCCTTCGCGGGGGCGTGGATTGAAACTGCGACATGGTCCGCTTGGTGTTGCGCTCGATGGTGTCGCCTCCTTCGCGGGGGCGTGGATTGAAACCTTCTATATATGCGTAATTCGGTGATTTGATTATGTCGCCTCCTTCGCGGGGGCGTGGATTGAAACCACTACCGGGGCTGTCACGGTGCCTCTAGGTACGCAGGTCGCCTCCTTCGCGGGGGCGTGGATTGAAACAGACCGCGATAATTCCGGGATATTTTGGCTATCCCTGTCGCCTCCTTCGCGGGGGCGTGGATTGAAACACCATGAGGTCTACCTACTAAAGTAATGTCAATTGGTCGCTTCCTTCGCGGGGGCGTGGATTGAAACTATTGTAAGGTAAAGGACACCGTACTAGCACGAGTCGCCTCCTTCGCGGGGGCGTGGATTGAAACCAAAGAATGCAGATAAAATTCAAGCACTTAACTAGTCGCCTCCTTCGCGGGGGCGTGGATTGAAACGCGCCGCTAAGGAACTTGGGATTGAGCCGATTGTCGCCTCCTTCGCGGGGGCGTGGATTGAAACGAGCGTAGGGAGGTCTCCGCTGCAAGCCAAACCTGGTCGCCTCCTTCGCGGGGGCGTGGATTGAAACTTCCCCCTGTCCAATATTTTCTTCCTTAAACGAAGTCGCCTCCTTCGCGGGGGCGTGGATTGAAACCTTATAAGGATTAAAATTATTGTCTAAAGCGTAAGTCGCCTCCTTCGCGGGGGCGTGGATTGAAACTTCCATGAAAGCATAATCAACATGGTCTTGTACATCGTCGCCTCCTTCGCGGGGGCGTGGATTGAAACCTCCAAGTGGCATGCGGCCGGGCGGGATTGCCCGTCGCCTCCTTCGCGGGGGCGTGGATTGAAACTAGCGCCGGGCCGTTGCGAGGCCAAGCTGATACGGGTCGCCTCCTTCGCGGGGGCGTGGATTGAAACTCAGTCTGGGCGACAGACCAATACCAGGCCCTAGTCGCCTCCTTCGCGGGGGCGTGGATTGAAACATGTCATCACCCAAACCATAGCGCACGGAATCAAGTCGCCTCCTTCGCGGGGGCGTGGATTGAAACAAGCCGTGTTTTTTCGCTTCCTCGATAAGCATGTCGCCTCCTTCGCGGGGGCGTGGATTGAAACCCACCCAAAAACGCCATAAGCGTAACTATTATGTCGCCTCCTTCGCGGGGGCGTGGATTGAAACGCGCCGTGGAAGTCTTTGCCTGACGCAATACACGCGTCGCCTCCTTCGCGGGGGCGTGGATTGAAACAAGAGCCGGGTTCCCCCGCCACGTTACCTCGAAATGTCGCCTCCTTCGCGGGGGCGTGGATTGAAACGCAAAGCGGCTACGAGGTTAACGGCAGCAAAATCGGGTCGCCTCCTTCGCGGGGGCGTGGATTGAAACGTTTGACAATGCGCGTCTGGAATATGGCGTTGACGTCGCCTCCTTCGCGGGGGCGTGGATTGAAACTTTAGCACCACAATAGCAACACGCGCCGCCAAAGGTCGCCTCCTTCGCGGGGGCGTGGATTGAAACCTGCAGTTTGTGAACCCGGTCGAGTACGGCGCCGCGGGTCGCCTCCTTCGCGGGGGCGTGGATTGAAACTTGGATGCCCTTGTCGAAATACGCGTCTTGCGAGGTCGCCTCCTTCGCGGGGGCGTGGATTGAAACGACACAGGTTTTTCGATGGATACAATAGGGCATGTCGCCTCCTTCGCGGGGGCGTGGATTGAAACAATTTACTGTACAGGGCCGGCCGGCTGCCTCCAGGTCGCCTCCTTCGCGGGGGCGTGGATTGAAACTGATCTAGTTGGGGAACGATTGTCAGAACACAAATTGTCGCCTCCTTCGCGGGGGCGTGGATTGAAACGTGTTCGCTAGATACTTATTATACGGCACAAACCCTGTCGCCTCCTTCGCGGGGGCGTGGATTGAAACTCGATCAATATTGAGACAGGCCTTTGGAATGATTGTCGCCTCCTTCGCGGGGGCGTGGATTGAAACGTCGATAGTTTTTATAACATGTTTATACATCGGCAGTCGCCTCCTTCGCGGGGGCGTGGATTGAAACGGGAGTACATGTCGGCGAGCAACTTGACTGTATAGTCGCCTCCTTCGCGGGGGCGTGGATTGAAACACCTTGATAGCCGCTATTGTGCGCTCCACCAGAAAGTCGCCTCCTTCGCGGGGGCGTGGATTGAAACAGCAGCTATCCGCGCCTGAGTCGCAGCGAGCTGTTCGTCGCCTCCTTCGCGGGGGCGTGGATTGAAACTTCATGAAGTACACCAGTGTCGATCAATTCCTGCAGGTCGCCTCCTTCGCGGGGGCGTGGATTGAAACGCCCAGTACCTGGAGAGGAATTAACATGTCTGATGTCGCCTCCTTCGCGGGGGCGTGGATTGAAACTCGGCGCGTGGTTTGTCGATGATGGGTGTCAATGGTCGCCTCCTTCGCGGGGGCGTGGATTGAAACGCCAGGTATTTCACGTCTGCCAGCATAATATTGCGTCGCCTCCTTCGCGGGGGCGTGGATTGAAACGCACGTGATACTATTGCCATCCGGGGCAATTAATTTGTCGCCTCCTTCGCGGGGGCGTGGATTGAAACCCCTTCTGTTATAATAACTGTATCAGCTGCAGCTAGTCGCCTCCTTCGCGGGGGCGTGGATTGAAACAGGCCAATCAGCGGGCGCGCGCGCCGAAAGCAAGTCGCCTCCTTCGCGGGGGCGTGGATTGAAACGTCAAGCTCCATCCATGTCAGGTCAAAGCCTAAATCGTCGCCTCCTTCGCGGGGGCGTGGATTGAAACCTGGCCAAGGCTGCCGCCTTGCCGATCGGCCCCAGGTCGCCTCCTTCGCGGGGGCGTGGATTGAAACGCAAGGTAAATTCAAACAAGCTATTCAAAGCTATAGTCGCCTCCTTCGCGGGGGCGTGGATTGAAACTAAAATATTTGGAAAAGCGTATAGAAGTAAAACATGTCGCCTCCTTCGCGGGGGCGTGGATTGAAACACGGGTACCAAGACATTCAGCGATGGCATCGTGACGTCGCCTCCTTCGCGGGGGCGTGGATTGAAACGCCTCCGTTGCGATAGATGAATCATACATTTTTTTTGTCGCCTCCTTCGCGGGGGCGTGGATTGAAACTGCTACGTTGTCAAAATTACCAGTCAAAGTATAAGGTCGCCTCCTTCGCGGGGGCGTGGATTGAAACTTTATGGGTTGTTATAAAACACAATTTGAATAAAGTCATTTACCAGATTACTGAAAGTCCTGGATAGTTGGTGATGAAAGCATCACCGGTCGCAATGGTCAAGTCCTCGGTTAAGGCTTGGGCTATCAGCAGGCGGTCAAAAGGGTCCTTATGAAGCGGCGGAAGCTGTAACAGATGCCAGACATGTTGTAGACTGACTGGCAAAATCTCCCATTTGTTATGCTGAATTTCCCGTTCGACGATCTTCTTCAGACTTTCAGAAAGGGTCAGCTTGCCTAGCCCGATCTTGATTTGGGCTTCCCAGGCGGATACGACACTGAATACAATCTTGTTGGCCGGATTTTTCATCAGCTCCAGTATGGCTGGAGGTAGCCTGTCCGGCTCTATGGCCCACCACAAAAAGGTGTGCGTATCCAGGAGAAGCTTCATTGTTCAAAGTCCTGGGCAACGTCCGGTTCCAGCGGGCTGTCAAAGTCTGCCGCAATCTGGCCCTTGCCCCGGGAAAGGCCAGGGGTGCGTTGGGTAGCCGGAGTTTCCAAGGCGATCATTCTAACCAAGCCTTTTCCATTTTTGGCGATGATGACTTCCTCCCCGGCCATGACCCGGTCAATTAACTGCGAGAAATGAGTTTTTGCTTCGTGAATATTGGCTTGCATACTCATAAGCTACTCCTGTAGATTTACTTAGTCAAGCACTTAGTCCACTTTAAATACACGCAACAGTTTTCTGAACGGCTATGCCCCCAGAAGGTGCTGCCAGCCACCAGCATTCGACCCTAAGCGCTGTCCGGTTCTTGTCGGCTCTTTTAGTCAGGACAAATCCGGCCCTTCTCGCGGAAAAGTGCAATCGCCCGTAGCACGGCCAAGTATGCCGGGAGGTTAAACCTGATTTCACCCAGGCCGCCGTTGGCTCGGCAAAGTAATTCGCCATTCATGGTCCGTGCCAGCCTTTGAAAAGAAATAGTCTTCGCTTTCTGATTTTTACGTTCTCTGCTCATCGGCTTCTCCTGTGGCATGCCTTGATCCTGCGTTTGGTAGCTGGACGTCAGGCCTGCCAGCGCGTTGATCTATCCATGCCCGCCATTACGCCCTGTTTCAATCTGCCGCCTGCATCACGTGGCAATTGGAGAAGGTAGAGCCACTGCATGTAAGACGCATGCTGCACTAAACGAAAAATATGCTATATTATTGGGGGCAGACGTCCGCTTTTCTGGCAGCGGAGCGAGGGAGGCGGCCTGTACTGGCTTCAGTAGATACGAAGTTTTATTACACAGTGGGCTGGAACAAGTATGATAACAGAACCGGGACCTGACCCCACGTCAGGAAAATCGAGGGTCGGACCCCGGCTTAGGAAACGAGAACCTGGCGTGACTATGGCTTAGATTCGCGTGCCGGATGACGGCGGAATCGAGGGTGGGTTGGTGCCGGGCGGCGGCCTTTTAACGAGCGTCAGCTGGATCTTTGTTTGATCCGATGCCGGCTTGAATGCAATCGGAATGAGCATAGACATGGCCGCCAAGGCAATAAGCGCTACGGCTAAGGTTTTCTTCATCATGTGCCTCCGAAATACCGGGATAGGAGCGCAGTTCAGGATAAATGATAGGAACTGTCATCCGGGCGAAAAATGTCATTTTGCAGCGGAAAGTCTGAAAACCGCCCGCGCTTGTATCAAATTTCGCACTCAGGCAAAAATTCGTTATCAAAATTATGCCCGGCAACGCCAGAAATTTGATTTTAGGTTTTGAATGTACGTTTGTCAAGCCAAATTCTCGTTCATACGCGGTTTTGAGTCGTTCGAAAGCGATATTGTCCCAAGTGTTCGTAAGCGACTTAGTCCACATTTAGCACCAGCACCAATTTTCAGATCGGCTATGTCCCTAAAAAGTGCTGCCTCCGCACTAATCATCGACTCTAACAGGGTGTTGAAAAACGCGAATGCGGCTTTTCAACACTTCAATAACTAGTACAATTACGCAGCATAGCGCAAGCTATGCGAG
>Ga0154537_167_pt1 | contig 29423 bp, 29 predicted proteins | sample RifGroF1_FD_105680 | JGI IMG/M metagenome (GOLD analysis project Ga0154537, IMG submission 105680) | Spirochaetes bacterium GWF1_60_12 | reverse complement strand
GGAAACTCTAGTCCAAGCTTATCCTTGGACTAGAATTTGACTTATGAGGCAACCACCTCGTAGGACTAGATTTTATTATGAGGCAACACGGGCGCCTGCCGCATTTGACCACTGGCCGAGTCACATTTGACCACCGGCCGCCTAGGCACTACAGTGATGGTCAGAAGGATATCGCATGCTTGATTTTGTCATCCTGATTGGCGGCGCCGCCCTGCCCAGCTTGGCGCTGGCCCTGTGGATCTACCGTCGCGACCGGGCGCGGCCGGAGCCCTTGTCCCTGGTCGGCCGGGCCTTGGTTTTGGGCTTTTTAAGTACCATCCCGACCATCATCTTTGGCTTGTTGCTGGATCTGCCGACTAGCTGGCTACCAGGTACTGTGGCGCGGGCCGCCTGGTCAGCCTTCATTGCGGCGGCCTTACTCGAAGAATCAATCAAGTATTTCATCATCAAGCGCTTTTTCTATCGCTTGCCGGCCTTTGACGAGACGCTCGACGGTATCGTCTATGCGGTGATGGTCAGCCTGGGCTTCGCCTTCGCCGAAAACATCCTTTACGGTTTAGGCAGCCATGGCTGGTTACTGTTGCGCGCTTTTACGGCGGTGCCGCTCCACGCCGCCGCCGCCGGCATCATGGGCCACTGGTTTGGCCGGGCCCGCCTTCAGGCCGACCAGGCGGTGGCCGGGCGGCTCTTGCGCCGCGGCTGGTTGTTGGCGGTTTTGGTGCATGGCGCCTACGATTTTTGCCTGATGCTGGGTGGCGGGCTGGCCCTTGGCGCGCTGTTGGTATTGCTGGTCAGCCTGGTCCATTTGCTTGGCTTGATTCGACAAGCCTGCGCCTACGATGACCGACTCACCGGCACCCAAGCAGACGCCGGACGGCCGGAAGGGGAGCGTCTGGCCGGTGGACCAACGATATTCTTCTGAAATTTCAAGCGCCGGTCGGGAAAAAGCTGGCGTTTTAGCTTATAATTAACTTGACAACTAATGTAGTTTTGTCATAATAGGGAGGCGATCATGTTAGAAGCTCAACCAAGTTCGGAGGAATTAATGACCCTGACCAGCCCCTCTTTTGCCAACGGCGCCTATCTGCCTTCTACCTGCGCCTATGAGGCCGAAAACCAGTCGCCTATCCTGGCCTGGACCGAAGTGCCGGCCGGCGCCGCCTCGCTGGCCCTGATCTGCGAAGATATCGATCCGAGCGACACCCTGCCCTGGACGCATTGGCTATTGTGGAACATTCCGCCGAACGAGACGATGCTGCCGAGCGGCGTTTCGGCCTACGAGCATTTCCCGAATGGCATGGACCAAGGCTATAACGACTTCCTGGAACTTGGCTGGGGCGGACCCTGTCCACCGCTTGGCCTGCACCAGTATAGCTTTGTCCTCTACGCCCTGGACTGCTGTATCCAGCCGGCCAGCCGGACACGCGCCGATTTCCTGGCTGCCTTGGAAGGCCATGTCATGGCCACGGCCAGCCTGACCGGCTTTTATGAGTCGGAAAACATCCTGGTTTCCTACCAACGCGCCCGGCGCGGCCAGGCCTTGCAGCTCTAACAGGTTGTTGAAAAAGCCGGTTGCTTTCTCAACAACCTTAACAATTCCTCGCATAGCTTGCGCTATGCTGCGTAATTGTACCGGCTTTTGAAGTGTTGAAAAGCCGCATCCGCGTTTTTCAACACCCTGCTAACAATCTGCTAGGCATGCACAGCCCTCCACTGGGACAGCCGGCGCCCGCATGACAGCCGGCCGGCTTCCGGTGTATAGTGCCGGCATGAAAAGCGCGATCGATGTCCTGTACGAAGATGATTTTATCCTGGCCGTCAACAAGCCGGCCGGTATCCTGTCGGCGCCTGACCGCTATGATCTTGAGGCCCCGGTGGTACTGCCGCTGTTGGAGCCGCTACACGGTCAACTCTGGCCGGTGCACCGTCTGGACAAGGACACCTCAGGCGTGCTGCTGTTCGCGCGCGACGCCGACAGCCACCGTATCATTTCCACGGCCTTTGAATTCGGCCAGGTGCACAAGGTCTACCATGCCCTGGTGGCCGGCAGTCCGGCCTGGACCGAGACGGTCTGCGAGCTGCCCCTGACCCCGGACGGCGACCGCCAGCACCGCACCATCGTCGACGGCGCCGGCAAGGATTGCCGCACCGCCTTCCGGCTGCTGATGCGCCATCCCTTCCTATCGCTGGTGGAGGCCAAGCCGGAAACCGGCCGCACCCACCAGATCCGCGTCCATCTGGCGGCGCTGGGCTGCTCGGTGGTCTGCGATCCGCTCTACGGCAAGGCCGAACCGGTCTACCTGTCGCGCATCAAGCGCCGCTGGCAGGGCGACAACGATGGCGAGCGGCCGTTGATCAGCCGTTGCGGCCTGCATGCCGTCAGCCTGAGCCTGACCCATCCGGACAGCGGCGTCAGCCTGACTATCGAGGCGCCCTATCCGAAAGACTTTCGCGCGGCGGTTAACCAGCTCGGCAAGATCAGAAGCGCCTGACCAACCGGGCGTTATAGCGCTGGCAGACTCCTAGCGCAGCACGGCCACCAAGACCAGCAAGCTTAGTATCTCACCCAGCTCGATGGCGGCGCCGATGGCGTCGCCGGTGTAGCCGCCGATATTGCGCTTGTACCACAGGCCGACCAGCAGGCCGGCTAGCGCCGCCACCAGCCCGGCTGCCAGGTATAGGGTGATGGCCGGCAGGATGCCTCGCCAGAGGGCCATCAGCAGGAAGGCTGGGCTGGCGGCTAGACAGAAGCCGATGGCGCCTTGGGTGGCCGAGAAAGGGCCGACCATGGCGGCCAGGCCCTTTTGGCTGGCCGGCTGCTGGCTGGCGGCCATGATGACGCCGGCCAAGCGACCGACGGCCGGAACTACCAGGCCGGCCAACCAGAACCAGCGGGCGTCGGCCTGCCCCAAGAGCTCGGCCAGGGCGGCCAGGCGGCCGGTCAGCAGCATAAAGCCGGCGAAAAAGGCGAAGGCGCCGATCCGCGGGTCCTTGAGCACGGCTTTCTTTTTTTCGGCGTCACCGATCACGCCGCCGGCGTCGGCCGTGTCCAGCCAGCCATCGAGGTGGAAGAGGTTGAAGGCCAGGTATTGGCAGAGCAGCGCCAGGCCGGCGGCCAGCAGTCCGGGGCCGAACAGCAGCCAGCCGACCCACCCGCCGGCCAGCAGGCAGAGTCCGGCCGGCAGGCCGACCAGCGGCATGAACAGGCTCATGCCGCTGTAGTCCGGCTCGCCTGCTAGCGGCAGCGGCAGCCGCGACACCAGCGTGAAGGCGCTGGCGAATTGGTGCCATAATTTTTTCATAGTTCCCCCAGCAGGGCCACCAGCGGTGCCAGCTGGGCCCAGTCGAATAGCTCCAGCTCCACCACGCCATTAAAGCCGGCCAAAAAGGGTCTTGTGGCCTGGAACCAGGCTTCCTGGCCGCTGAAGGGTCGGTGGTCGCGGCCGTCGACGCAGCCGTGCAGGTGAATTTCTTCTATTGATGACCGATAGCGTTCCAGCCAGGCGGCCGGCGAGTGGCCTTCCAGCTGCAGGTGGCCCAGGTCCAGGCAAAGCGGTGGCGCGCCGCTCAGGCCGGCCGCCGCCCGCGCCGCCGTAACGGCCGCCAGGGCCGGCATAAAGGTGGCCGCCCGGGTGTTCTCCAGCCGGAAAGGCCGGGCGTAACGGCGTTGCCAGCCGGTTAGCCGGGCCGCAAAGTCGGCTAGCGTCGTCGGGTCGCGCGGTGGGTGCACCACGTAGCCGCCGACGAAATCAGCCGTCAGCTCCAGTAATTCTTCGTGTTCGTCGGCGATCTCGTCCGGTAAGTGCAGGGTGTAGCCAAAGCGGCTGGCTAGCTGTCGGATGCCGGCCCACTCAGGGCGTACCAGCGCCCGCGTCTCGTCGTCGTACATGAAGAAGAGTAGCTCCACCTGGCGCACGGCTGCCTTGTCGGCCAGGAAACGCAGGTTTTCCAGCCAGCTGCCGGCTGTCACGTAGGAGGGGACGGATATAATCATGTTACTTGAGGCGCAGGCTCAGGCCGGCCACCAGCAGCTCCACCCGGTCACAGGCCGCGGCCAGGCGGGCGTTGACCAGCCCCAGCGCCAGGCCGTAGCGGCGGCTTAAGGGGTCGGCTGGGATGATGCCCATGTTGGTCTCGTTGGTGACGATGACGATGTCCGTCGGCAGGGCGGCGATGAAGGCGGCCAGCAGGTTCTCCCACTCGGCCTCGCGGCCTGAGAAGAACAGGTTGTTCAGCCACATTGGCATGCAGTCCACCACCATGGCGTTGCGCACCACCCGGTGCAGTTCAACGGGCTCCTCGATAGTGGTGAATTGCCCCTGGCGCTCGGCCTGGTGCCGGCGGATGCGGTCGGTCATCTCGTCGTCGAAGGCCGTGGCGGTGGCCAGGAAGAAGCGCTCGCCCGGCCAGTCGGCGGCCAGAACCAAGGCGCGGCTAGACTTGCCGGATTTGACGCCGCCGGTTAACAGTGTTCTCATGCCCCGACGATAGCGGCGGTAGCCGGTCGCGTCAAGGGCAGGCGCCGCGCCCCGCTGGTCACCTGGTCGTTTAAATGGTCCAGATCGACTCGCCGGACAGGATTTTCTCGATGGTGGTCTTGAGGCTGGCGGCGTTGATCGGCTTGCCGATGAAGCCGTCGAAACCGGCCTTGCGGGTCTGCTCCAGATCGTCCTGCATAACGTTGGCCGTCAGGGCGATGATACGGGTGTTGGCGAAGCGAGGGTCTTGGCGCAATTCGCCCAGGATGGTATAGCCGTCCTTTTTGGGAATATGCAGGTCGAGCAACACCATATCGTAGCGGTCTGGCTCTGGTGGTAGCCTGGCCAGGGGGTCTTCTTCGACCTGGAAGATATTGTCCTTGCTGGCGCCGATCAAGGCCAACAGCCGGGAAATTACGATTCGGTTATTTTCGTCATCTTCCACGATCAGGATTACGGCCTCGGCCAGTTGGATGGTTCTCATGTGGATCCTTTCGCGTGCGTGGCGCTTTGCTCGGCTAACGGTATGGTGAACCGGACTTTGGTGCCTTTTTTTGGAATGCTTTCCATCTGGATGGTGCCGCGGTGCAGGTCGACCAGACGCTTGACGATGGCCAAGCCCAGGCCGGAGCCTTCGCCGGTGCCGCGCTTAAGCGGGTCGGCCTGCGCGAATTCCTGGAAAGCGGCTGACAGTTCAAGCTTGGTCATGCCCCGGCCGCTGTCTTCAATCGCAAAGACCACGTCGTGCTGTTCGACCCGAGCCGACAGTCGGACATATCCTTTGTCGGTAAATTTAACGGCGTTTGATAGCAAATTCAGCATGATTTGGCGCAGCCTAGTCTTGTCGGCATAGATGGCCGGAAATGGACCATTGGCGTAGACCTCGAATTGCAACAGCTTGTTCTGGAACAGGCCTGTGGCCAGGCTGGCCGCGTCGCGCACGAGGGCCGCAGGATCGAGCGGCTCGATGAACAGCTCCATTCGGCCGGACTCGATCTTGGCCAGGTCGAGGATGTCATTGATCAGCGACAATAGGTAGCGCCCCGAGCTTTCGATGCGGTGCAGCATATCCTGTTGCCCGTCGTTCAGGTGGCCTTCAACGCCTTGCTGCAGCAGGTAGGAGAAATTGATGATCGAATTAAGCGGCGTGCGTAGTTCGTGGCTCATGGTGGCCAGGAAACGGGTCTTGCTGCGGTTGGCCGCCTCGGCCTCGGTTCTGGCTTGGCGGGACTGGCCATAAAGCTGGGCGTTGAAGATGGCCAGGGCGGCATGGCTGGCCAAGGTGGAGCAGAATTCCAAGTCATGACTACCGAAATCCGCTTCGCCGGCGCTACGCCAGACAACCATGACGCCGAGGATGCGGTCTCGGGCTATCAGGGGCACGACCATGATTTTGTCGCCGGCTTCATCGTTACCAGTCCCTTCGATATGTTGGGCCCGCGGATCGGCGTCGAGGTCGTTGATGATTTCGCTCTGGCCGGTCAATGCCACGCTGCCGACAATGCCGCTGCCGGGCTCGACGTGGCCGCGACTGATGGCTTCGCTGTCCGGGCCGCAGACCGAGGCCACCGAGAGGCTGTTGTCGCGACTGTCCAGCAGGTAGACGGCGGCGGCGTCCTTGGTCAATATGTGACGCGCCTTGGCGGAGATGATGTCCAGCACGGCGTCCAGCTCCAGCGAGGAGGACAAGTCGCGGCTGATCTCCAAGAGGACATGGCTTTCGGCGTCGCGGTTACGGGCCTCCAGCGACAGTTTGGCGTGCCAGGTGGCCAGGGTGGCCTGTTCGGCGAAGCTCAGGATGGGCGTCAGCATCATTGTCTGGAAATAGCCCGGCGTAAACGAATCGAGGCAGAGCACGCCGATAACCTGGTCGCCGGCGCGCAGCGGCACGCCCAGCCAGGAGCGGATCAGGAGGTCTTCGGCCGTGGGCACCCGCAGCTTCCATTCGGGCGACAGCCGGACGTCGTCGATAATGATAGGCGTGTTGTCGCGCAGGCAGCGGTTGGTGAGCCGGTATTCGCGCTGATTGAAGCAGGTTCCCAGCAGTTGACCGCTGTTGGGCAAGCCGACCGCCGCCTTGAAGACCAGATCGCCGCCCTGAACCAGCAGGATTGAAGCCGAGTCGAAGGGCAGGATTGAATGGAGGCTGGCCAGTATCTCGGCCAGGATTTCTTCGAGCGCCTTGTTGCCAAGCAGCGATTGCCACAAGCGGGCCAACGCGCTGGCGAAATCGGCGTTGGAGATTTCCAAAGATCCGGCTGTGTGGTTCATAGTCACAGTCTAGGGCTTAATTTGGCCGTATGCAAATTTTAAGTAAAAAAAACCGCCGCTATAGCGCGGCGGTCGATGGCGCGCTGAGCTGCGCGTCGTTCGGCGGCTGGGATGGCGCGTCGTTCGGCGCAGCATCCCGCCGCCTTTAGCAGGTTGTTGAAAAAGCCGGTTGCTTTCTCAACAACCTTAACAATTCCTCGCATAGCTTGCGCTATGCTGCGTAATTGTACCGGCTTTTGAAGTGTTGAAAAGCCGCATCCGCGTTTTTCAACACCCTGTTAGCTGTTCTTGGCGCGGAAGTCATCCATGAATTGGATGGTGGTCTGGACGTCTTTCAGGCTGACGGCGTTGTAGGCCGACAGGCGGATGCCGCCCATGGAGCGGTAGCCCTTAGTCTGGACGATGCCGGCCGCCTTGGCGGCCTTGATGAAGGCCTCGTCGAGCTCGGCTTTGGGCAGCTTGAAGTCGATATTCATCCAGGAGCGCGAATCGATCTTGGCCAGGCCCTGGTAGAAGCCGGCTGAATTGTCGGCGGCGGCGTAGAGAAGCTTCTGTTTCTGGTCGTTGATCTTGCCCATGGCGGCCAGGCCGCCGTTCTTCTTGAGCCACTTCATGGTCAGGTTGAGGATATAGATGGAGAAGCAAGGCGGGGTGTTGTGCATGGACTGCTTGTCCTTGAATACCTTGTAGCTCATCATGGTGGGCAGGTCGTCGATGGCCTTAGTCAGGAAGTCGTTTTTCATGGCCACCACGGTGACGCCGGAGGGGCCAAGGTTTTTCTGGGCGCCGGCGTAAAACATGCTGAACTTGGTGAAGTCCAGCGGCCGGCTGAAGATATCAGAGCTCATGTCGCAGACCAGCGGCTTGCCTTTAACGTCGGGGATGTATTGCCACTGGGTGCCGCAAACGGTGTTGTTGCTGGTGTAATGGACGTATTCGGCGGCCGGGTTGAGGGCCAACTCGGACTGTTTGGGAATGGCCACGAACTTTTCGCCCTCCAGCTCCATGTTGGCCGGCGTGGTAACCTTGCCGTAGCGCTTGGCTTCCTTGGCGGCGGCCTTGGCCCAGTTGCCGGTCAGGATATAGTCAGCCTGCTTGTCCTTGCCGTTGCCCAGGAAGTTCCAGGGTAGCATCATGAACTGGGTGCTGGCGCCGCCGGTGGTAAAGAGGACGTGGTAGTCCTTGGGCAGTCCGGCCAGTTCGCGGAACAGGTCCATGGTTTCCATGTGCAAGGCATCGTATTCCTTGCCACGGTGCGATACTTCCATAACGGAGCAGCCGGTGCCGTTCCAGTCCAGCATTTCGTCGCGGGCCTGCTCCAGGACCTCGACCGGGATGGCGGCCGGGCCGGCCGAGTAATTGATGACGCGCTTCATTATTTGGCTCCTTTGACGTAGTTCTGGACGCGCTCGACGATGCAATCGCCCAGGCGGACCAGGTTTTCGGCGGTGGAAGCGCCCAGGTGCGGCGCCAGCAGGGTGTGGGGGGCGGTCAAAAGCGGCGAGCCGGTCGGCGGTTCGGCGTAGAAGACGTCGGCGGCGTAGCCGGCCAGATCCCCGGTGGACAGGGCGGCGGCCACATCGGCCTCGACCACTACCTGGCCCCGGCAGGTGTTGATGATGCGCATCCCCTTTTTCATGACGGCGATGCTCTTGGCATTGATCATGCCCTTGGTTTCGTCGGTCAGCGGCGTATGGAGCGAGAGGTAGTCGGCTTGGGCATAGACCTTGTCCAGGCCCATCATCTCGGCGGCGTCGCTCTTCTCGACGTACTTGTCGTAGGCGATGACGCGCATGCCGAAGGCCTTGGCGCGGACGGCCACTTCGCGGGCGATGCGGCCGATGCCGACCAGGCCCAGGGTCTTGCCCAGGAGTTCAGTCCGCTCCAGTTCCTTCTTTAGCCACTTGCCTTGTTTCATGGAGGCATCGGCCGGGGCGATATTGGCCGGCATGGCAACCATCATGGCGAAGGCCAGTTCGGCCACGGCCACGCTGGAGGCCTCGGGGGTGTTGGTGACGGCGATTTTTTTGCTTTCGGCGTAGGGCACGTCGATGGTGTCGACGCCAACGCCGCCGCGGATGATAAACTTGAGTTTTGGCGCGGCGTCGATGATGTCCTTGGTTACCTTGGTCTTGGAGCGGACAATGATGATTTCAGCCTCGGCTACCTTGCCCATATCCTGGACCACGGTACCGAAGGCTTCCAGGCGCTTGGGCAGGTCGGCCTGGAAGGCGTCTGCCAGTAAGATTACCATATAAATCCTCCTCTTATATTGAGCGGCGTACAGCCAGGGACCGATCCAGTGGCAGGAAGGGCCGGGCCGCCCGCTGCCGGCCAGCGGCGCGCCAGGAAGGTGCCAAACGGCAGGTCCGGGGCAATCGGCGCCAGCGGAACGCAGGCCGGAGCCATAGTAACATGTATGTATTTATTGTCAAGAGCGGCCACCACTGAACCACCCGGACGACTCGGCGTTAACCGGCTGGGTTGTCGGCTGGCCCTTAACAGGGTGTTGAAAAACGCGGATGCGGCTTTTCAACACTTCAAAAGCCGGTACAATTACGCAGCATAGCGCAAGCTATGCGAGGAATTGTTAAGGTTGTTGAGAAAGCAACCGGCTTTTTCAACAACCTGTTAAATGGCTTCCGGTGCCGGGCAGCGGCCATTGAAGAGCGTGCACAGCAAGGCCCGGTCGTCGTGGGCCGGCGCCCCCATGGTAAAGCCGTCCAGGTCGCGGGTGACGGCCTTGACCAGCTCGGTCGGCTGGTCGCCGGCATGGTCGCGCAGTGCCTCTTCCAGGCGGTGGTGGCCGTATTCCTCGTCCAGGTAGCTGCGGGCCTCGATGATGCCGTCGGTGAACAAGATGATGCGGTCGCCGGCCTGGAGCGGCTCGCGCTGGGCGGTGTATTCCGGCGCCTCGAAGATGCCCAGGAAATTGCCCTTGCTGTCCAGCTGACGCACCGCGCCGTCGCGCAGCAGCAAGCCCGGGTGGTGGCCGGCGTTGGTATACTCGATGCTGCCGTCTTCCAGGTTGACGATGGCCACGAAGGCCGTCACGTAGCGCTCTCCCTCGCCCAGGATGTCGTACAGCTCCTCGTTGACGGCTCGGCAGACTTGGTCGGTGGCCACGCCCCAGTGCATGCGCGAGCGGAAGGCGATCTTGACCAGGGCGGTAACCAGGGCGGCGGCCACGCCGTGGCCAGACACGTCGGCCATGATCAGCCCGTAGGCGTTTTTGCCGATGCGGATAACGTCGTACAGGTCGCCGCCGACGTCGGCCATGGCCTCGTAGTAGCCGGCGAAATCCAATTCCGGCCGCTGCGGGAAATCGGCCGCGCCGGGAATGAAGGTGGTCTGCACCTTGCGGGCCATGGCCAGCTCGTGCCGGAACTCGTCGTTGCGGCGCTGCAAGGTCTCGTAGGCCTGCGACAGCTCGCGCGAATGCCGCTCCTGGTCGGGTAGGCCGGCGGCGGCGGCCTGCCGGGGCGGGCTGGCCGGCGGCAGCGGGCTGTTCGATTTGTTCAGCTCGGCCAGGAAATTCTGCAGATCCGGGTGGACTACGCAGTCCGGCGCGGACGGGAGCTTCCCAGCTAAGCGTGTCGCCTGGTTGTCTTCAGCGCCGGCGCCGGCGTCGGCGTTGGCCCCGGCCGGTCGGTCGTGATAACGTTTGGCGCATTCCAGGAAACTGTCCATGTCAAAACTATAGTAGCCCGTCGCCTTGGCGTCAATGCTATCTAGCTTGCATTCCCGCCAGCGGTGGGCTACACTTGCCGCATGACCATCATTCTAAAAAGACGCCTGGCCTGCCTCTTGACCGCCGCCCTGCTGCTGACCACCGTCCTATCCGCCCAGATCAGGCCGCGCCTGCCACAGCAGGTTCGCCAGGGCTCGCCAATGTTCGTACAGGTCGATACCGCTCAAGCTCTGCTGGGCGTCGGTGCCCGACTGGTTTACGCTAATGGCACGCGCAGCCCGCTTTTCCCGATGTACGCCCCGGAACGCGTCTTCCGCGCCGTCGATCTAGCCCAGGCCGCCCTGCCGCAACCCATCGTCAGCTTGGGCGGCGGCAACCAGCCGGCCGCGCCGGACGCCCCGGTGCACAACACCTGGCTGCTGGCCGTCCACCCCGACGCCCCGCCCGGCCCGGCCGTGCTGCAGCTGCTCGACGCCGCCGGCGCGGAACTGGCCCGGGCCAGCCTGGTCATCCTGCCGCGCGACTACCTGTCCGAGGACATCACCCTGACGCCGTCGCTGACCAGCCTGCGGGCCGACCCCGACCCCGTCAAGGAAGAACAGGCCCGGCGCTACAACGAAATCCTGGCCCGGGTCGACCCGGCCGCCGTCTACCTGGACAGCCCCTTCATCAAGCCGGTTACCAGCGAACGGCGCACCTCCTTCTACGGCGACCGCCGCCGCTATCTCTATTCCACCGGCGGCATCTCCTCCAGCATGCACGCCGGCATCGACTACGGCGTGCCCTCAGGCACCCCGGTGCTGGCGGCCGGGCGTGGTCGGGTCGTCATGGCCGAAGCGCGCCTCACCACCGGCAACACCATCATCCTGGAGCACCTGCCCGGCGTTTACAGTATTTACATGCACTTAGACAGCTTGGCCTGCGCGGTCGGCGACCTGGTGCCGCGCGGTTGGCTGATCGGCGCGGTCGGCATGACCGGCCTGGCCACCGGCCCGCATCTGCACTGGGAACTGCGCGTCAGCCGCATCGCCCTCGACCCCGAGGCCATGCTGGCTATTGACAATTTTCCCGAAATCGGTACAATGCACGACGCGACTGAGGGGAGGTGATTTTAATTAGCCAGATTATGATTGACGACAACGAGCCGCTGGAAAAGGCCATCAAGCGCTTCAAGCGTATGGTGGAAAAAGAAGGCATCATTCGCGAGTGGAAGAAGCGCGAGTTCTTCGAGAAGCCGTCCACCCTCCGCAATCGCAAGGAAAAAGCCATGGCCCGCAAGCTGATGCGCAAAAACCGCAAAGCCAAGGAAGGCAAGGCCTACTAAGACTCGCTCGGCGTCATCGCCCTTCGGTCGACTGTAACGTTTTGTATCAATCAACGACCCTGCCACTGCGGCGGGGTTGTTTTTTTCATGCTGCAGGTTTTTGAAAAGCGTCGAGTTTTTCAAAAACTTGCTAGGGCCTGGCGGCGTGCCGCCACCGGGCCATACGCTGCAAGCTGTCCGCCGCTGGGCTTGTGCCGGCCGGCCGTTCCTGGCGGACCGGCCGCCGCCCCGCCGGGGCGTCCGAGTTGGAGCGGCGGCCAGGCTTTCCGCTGCTGTCCCTGGCCCCGCTGTGGCCGGTGGCCAGGTCGGCCCAAGCGGGTGAGGGCAGTCCGAGCCAGAAAAAGGCCGAATCCCTGCCACGAACGGCTGGCGTCGGCGCGGATTTCAGCGTAGACTGTCACTCATGAACCGGCCACACCCCTTTCTGCATCCCTATCAAACCCCACAGAGCCTCCCGCAGGCGCAGGAGTAGGCCTTCCCATGCCCAGCCGCTTCAACCGTTTCGTGAGCCGCGTCTTCCGTAGTCTGGCTTCAATGCGGCTGGGGCTCAGCCTGTTCGGCTTGGTGCTGCTGGCGACCATACTGGGTACGCTAGTACCCGGGCTGTGGCCGGCTTACCAGCGCTCGGCCGTATTCGCCGGCCTGCTGCTGCTAGCGGTGGCCAACACCGCATTCTGCACCGTCCGGCAATTACCTGGCTTGGGGCGGCGGCGCTTTACCAGCGCCCGCCAAGCTTTCTACGGCTGGGGCGTTTGGCTGCTGCATGTCTCCATTATAGTCATCGCGCTGGGCGGCTGGGGTTCGGCTCGCTATGGCCGGGACGCCTACCTCGAGTTGACCGTGGGGCAGACCGCGCAGTTGCCGGCCGAGCTGGCTGGCGGCGAGGTAGTCAGTCTACGCTTGGATGATTTCCAGACGGACTACCATGCCGACGGCACGGTGGCCGAGTGGCGCAGCCTGGTTAGCCTGGATCGACCCGGCCGGCCAAGTCAGAGCGCGCTCATCCGCGTCAACCATCCGCTGGCCTTCGGCGCCGCCAATCTGCTGCAGTCGTCCTTCGGCAGCCGCTATCGGCTGGAGTTGACTCAAGATGGTCAGAGGCAGGCGGTTTCGGTCGATACCGGCCGGCCCGTCAGCTGGACCGCCGACGGCCGCCTGGCCATTCAGTTGGACGCCGCGTCGCCGGTAAACAGCCCCCCGCCAGGCGCCGCCGGCGAGGTGCCGCTGGAGGTCGTCGGCTATACGGTCCTGGTCGATGGCCAGCCGGCCGGGTCGGCCAGCGCCCGCTTTGGCCAGTCGGTGCGGGTGCGCAGCGGCTTGTCCTTCATCGTCCAGGAGCGGCAGGCCGTGTCTGGGCTGGCCCTCCGCTACGACCCGGCGCTGCCGCTGGTCTGGGCCGGCTTCGGCCTCCTGAGCCTGGCGTTGGTTGGCCTGCTGGCCGGCCGGCGCCCCGAGGTAGCCATCGTTCCCGGCCACCCGCCCGCCGCCACCCCGAGGAGTAAGCTATGAGTGCCTTCATCAACGCCGAGTACGGCCTATTCGCGGCCGGCCTGGCCGCCCTCTTCCTGGCCATGGCCAGCGGCCTCCTCCAGGCCGGGCTGCCCCGCCTCCGGATCGGCCGCCTGGCCTTCCCGGCCGGGATCGGCGCCAGCGGCCTGTTTTTGCTCTCGGCCACGGCGCGCAGCCTGGGCGCCGGCCGGCTACCCTTCGCCAGCATGTACGAGTTCGGGCTGCTGTTCATCCTGGCGCTGCAGGCCATCTGGCTGGCCTTCGAGCTGGCCCGCAAGCCGGCCGTCTACCGCCTGGTGCTGCTGCCGTTCAACTTCGTGCTGGCCGGCGTCATGCTGCTGTTCTTCCAGGAAAGCCGGCCGCTGATGCCGGCCCTGCAGTCGGCCTGGCTGTTCATCCACGTCCTGACGGCGGTGCTGGCCTACGGCCTGTTCGCGGTCGGCGCCGTGTTGGCCGTCGCCTGGCTGATCAAACCGGACGATGATGGGCTGTGGCGGACAATGGATCGCCTGGTCAGCCTGGGTTTCCCTTTCCTCAGCCTGCTCATCGTCAGCGGGGCGGTCTGGGCGCAGTACGCCTGGGGCAGCTTCTGGCGCTGGGACCCCAAGGAAACCTGGTCGCTGATTACCTGGCTGGTCTACCTGATCTACCTGCACGGCGCGCGGGTGCGCCGTTGGCGGCCGCGCAGCTGCGCCTGGTTCGCCATCCTGGGCTTCGTGGCGGTGCTATTCACCTTCTTTGGCGTCAACCTGCTCTTGTCCGGGCTGCACAGTTATACCTGAGGCTGCGGCCTGAGGCGGCCGGACAGGGCGACTGGAAGTGACGGCTGGAAACGGCGGCTTGCGGCGGCCGGCCGGGTAGTGTATCTTCTTCCCATCATGACCAAGCGGCAGAGGGAATTCCTAACAGGCGCGCGCGACACCATTCCCCTCCTGATCGGCGCCTTTCCCTTCGGCCTAATTTACGGTACCCTGGCCATGAGTGCCGGCCTGAGCGTGGCGGCGGCCTTTGCCATGTCGCTGTTCGTCTTCGCCGGCTCGGCCCAATTCATCGCCGTCGGCCTGTTCGCCCTGGGCGCCGCGCCGCCGGTCATCATCGTCACCACCTTCATCGTCAACCTGCGCCACCTGCTCTACGCCGCCAATCTGCTGCCCTTTCTGGGCGGGTTGTCGCGACGCTGGCGGCTGGCGCTGTCGTTCATGCTGACCGACGAGGTTTTCGCCGTGGCGGCCAAGCGCTATGCCCAGGTCGACGGCTCAAGCGACAAGCACTGGTACCACCTGGGGTCCAGCCTGGCCATGTACCTCAACTGGCAACTGTGCTGCGCCTTGGGCATTTTGGCCGGCGGGCTGATTCCGGGTATCGAGCGGCTGGGCCTGGACATCGCCATGTACGTCACCTTTATCGGCATGGTGGTGCCCTCCGTGCGCGACTTGCCGATGGCCCTGGCCGTCGGCGTGGCCGCCCTGGCCGCGCTGGCCTGCCCTACAACGCCGGGCTGGTCCTGGCCGGGCTGTGCGGCATCGCCGCCGGCTACGGCGCCCAGCTGCGGCTGCGCGCTGGCGGTCTAGGTCGGCCGGGCGCTCCTGGAGGCCAGTCATGACGCTCAACGAACTGTTGACTATCGGTGGCATGGCCGCCGTCACCTTTGGCATCCGCTACCTTCTGGTGGGCCTGGCCGGACGGGTCCGGTTGCCGGCGGCGGCGCAGTCGGCGCTGGCCTTCGTGCCGCCGGCCGTGCTGACCGCCATCATCGTGCCCGGTATCTTGTTGTCCAAAGGCGTGGCCGCCGGCCTGACCCCCTGGACGCCCTACCTGCCGGCGGCCATCGTGGCCGTGCTGGCCCAGCTGATTTTCAAGCGCCTGCTGGTCACTATTGTCCTGGGCATGGCGGTCTTTTTTGTTTGCCGCTTATTGCCTGGCCTGTTCTGAGGCCAGCCTGCATTGAGGCCAGCCTGCATTGAGGCCAGCCTGCATTGAGGCCAGCCTGCCAACCGGAGGTTCATATATGGGAGAACTTGTCATTCGCCGGGCTGTGCCGGCTGACTTCGCGGCCATCGTCGCCCTCAACTCGGGCGAGGTTCGGCACACCAGCCCGATGGACGGGGCCCGCCTACGGCAGCTCGACGCCCTGGCCGCCTGGCACCAGCTGGCCGTGCTGGACGGCCAGCCGGCGGCCTTCATCCTGGCCCTGCGCGACCACGTCGCCTACCGCAACGACAATTACGAATGGTTCGCGGCCCGCCAGGCCAGCTTCCTGTACATCGACCGCATCGTCGTCGGCCAAGCCTTCCAGCATCACGGTTTGGGGCGGCGCCTGTACCGCGACTGCTTCGCCTTCGCGGCACAAGCCGGCATCCCCTACCTGGCCTGCGAGTACAACGTCGAGCCACCCAATCCGCCGTCGGCCGCCTTCCACGCCGCCCACGGCTTTGTCGAGGTCGGCAGCCAGTGGCTGACAGCCGCTGACGGCAGCCGCAAGCGGGTGTCGATGCAGCTGGCGCCAGTGCCGCCGACAGGCTCCTAGCGGCAGACTGACGGCTGGCCCGGCCACCCGCCGGTCCGGTCGCCAGACCGCCCGGCCGCCTGGTCGCCCTTGATTCTTCCGCTGCGCCGTGCCATGCTGGCGCATCATGGCCTACGACAAGCGGCAAAAACGGGTTCTGCTCCTCTTGGTGCTGGCGGCCGTTTTCGACGGGCTCACCCAGGGCATCCTGCTTTTGCAGGAGTCGATCGCCCGCAAGGCCCTGGCGGCCAGCGACGCCCAGATCGCCGTCATCGGCATGCTGGTGCACTGCACCATGCTGCTGTCGTTTTTCGTGGCCTGGTTCTTCGCCAAGCGCAGCAAGCGCGGCCTGGTGGCCATCGGTGGTATTCTTGGTCGCCTGGTTTTCGTCTTCTCCTACCTTATCACCAAAAGCTGGATCTTCCTGGTTTTCCTGTTCCTGTACTATGCCTTGTTCGCCATCCAGATTCCGGTCATGAACGGCTTCTACCGCCAGACCTTCGGCGACCAGCGCGGCAAGGCCTTCGGCCTGGTGCGCATGGTGCTGATCCTGTTTACCATGGCCGGCTCCTTCATCGTCGGCCGCTGCCTGGACGCCCGGCCGGATACCTACCGCCTCTTCCTGACCCTGGTGGCCCTGACCGGCGCCATCACCTACGGAATTATTTATTATATCGAGTCGACCATCGTCTACGCGCCCGCTCCCCGGCCGGCCCTGCGCGAGCTGCTGGGCAGCCTGCGCGCCATCGTCAAGCGGCCAGATTTCATGCGCTTCGAGGCCATCTTCATGACCTACGGCCTGGCCTTCATGCTGTGCGTGCCGGCCGTGCCCATCTACCTGTTGCGCGAGCTGAAGCTGGGCTACGCCGAAATGTCGCTGGCCCAGGGCGTGGTCGCCCAGTCGGTCATCCTGCTCCTGACGCCCTTCGCCGGCCGGGTCTTTGACCGCATGAACGTCTGGAAGATCGGCGGCTTTTCCTTCGGCATGCTCATTCTGTACCCGCTTCTGTTCCTGGCCTCGATGCTGGCCGCCTCCAAGGGTCTGGCCTACCTCGGGCTGGCCTTCTACTCGCTGGGCTTGACCGGCGTCAACGTACTCTGGAACCTGGGCGCCACCTCCTTCTCCAAGGACGAGGGCGAGGCCTTCCTGTTACAATCTTTTCACGTCTCGCTGACCGGCCTGCGCGGCCTAGTCGGCCCGCTCCTGGGCCTGCTCATTTTGAGCCGCCTCGGCCTAGCCTGGAACTTCGTCTTCGCGGCCGGCCTGTTCGCGGCGGCCATGGTCTGGTCGCTGGTTGAGCTACGGCGGCGGTAGTCCGGCCGCTTAGCTGCCGGGTTTGCTCGTACTCGATGGTCGTCGCTTGCTCCAGGCAGTGTTGGTAGTGGGTTCGAACCTTGCGGGCGGTGGCGTCAGCGAGGAAGTCCTCCGGGCTCAAGCCGGCGACTTTGGCCGAAGACAGGCTGATCAAGACGAAGTCCCGGTCTGCCGATACTATGATCATAAAAATTGCCACATCGATTTTCTCGTAGACCAACTGGAACAAGACGTAATCGGCTAGTCCCAGTTTGGGCAGGTCCGGCCAGGCGGGTTGGCTGAGGTAGGCTGGGTCGCGGTCGGGCATGCGGACTCCTGCGTGGCGGCGATTGGCTGCCGGCTGGCTCTGCTGGCCGGGGAGCGCTATTTGATTGTTAATAATGGAAATGACTGAGAGTGTTTTTTTTGAACTGGCACAGTGAGATGATTTACTGTACACTAGACATAGATTCTTCGCTAGAAAGGTTGTGCCCATGCGCAGACGAAGCCCGCAGCGGTTCCTGGTCCTGTTTTCTCTCTTGACTTTAATAATCGCCAATCTGCACGCGCTCGATATCGTTTTTACCAAGGATGGCGAGATCATCCTCGGCAGCCTGGTTGGCCCGGTGCCGGACGGGGTCGCCTATCTGGTATTCGGCGAGGAGCGCGTCCTCAATCTGGACAGCATCCAAGGCACCGAGCGCGACCTGGCGGTGCTGGCCGAGCGCTTGCTGCAAGTGACCCTGCGCGACGGTTCCGTCCTCCAGGGGCTAATCGTCGATTTTGACGTGGACATCGGCCTGTTCATCGATATCGGCTTTGGCGTCCTGACCCTGCCGACTACGGCCATCGCCCGCATCGTCGATCCAGTGACGGTACGACGCTACGAGGGCGCCAGCTTTGATGCCTATAGTTTCGGCGGCGTCTTCTGGCCGGTCGGTCCGATAGCCGCCTATTTCGGCTTTTCCTGGCAGGCCGGCGCCGGCGCGGAGTGGGCCATTCCGCTGTTGCGCGGCCTCTACGGCGGCGTCCAGCTCAGCTTGACCGGTTTGGACTACCTGCCCGACGCTACGGTCGGCTATTTCATGGCCGGCGTCAAGCCGGTCGTCACTTTCAAATACCTGGGCTGGCAAACCGACGCCGGCTTGCTGGGCCGTTTCGTCCCCTATGCCTCGTTCGGGGCTGGTCCGGTGTACATCGCCGTCAGCGATCCGGCCGCCTATCCGTCAAGCTATGGCAGCATTACCTTTGACCTGACTCTGGCCGCGGGTAGCTATATCAGGATCTTCGACGGGTTGCTGGCCCGGCTGGAAGGCTCGGCTTCGCTGGTTATGCAGCAAACCACGCCTTTCATCAGTCTGGGCGTCAACCTGGCAATAGCCTATGAACGCTGACCGGTCGCCCCGCAGCGAGCCTGCGGCTTTTCGTTTTTCTGTGAAGGAGTATCGTATGACTAACCTGATAATTCCGCGCCGTGCCCCGGCTCGGCTTGGCCTCTTCCTTTTGACGCTCCTGGCTGTGTTGGCCTTCGCCTGCGATAGCGACCTTTTGTCCGCGCCGCCGGATACCATCACGGTCAGCCTGACGGCCGCGCCGACGGTGACGCCGACCTATGCCGGCGCCCAAATCAGCTTCAGCACCGATACCGCCGCCACGGTTAGCGTCGAATACGGCAGCACGTCTGGCGCGCTGACTCTGTCGGTGCCGCGCAGCGCCGACGCCGCCACCACCCATACGGTCAACCTGACTGGTTTGGCCGCTGCCAGCGTTTACTACTACCGGGTCGTGGCCTACCTGGGCAGCGCCCGGGCTTTCCCGGGCGCCGAATATAGCTTCACCACGGCGGCGCATCCATCTGCCGGCCTGGCCATGGACGGCGCGCCAGCCGTTACGCCCTTCGACACCATCGCCACGGTCGACTTCGATACCACCCTGAGCGCCACCTACAGCCTGGAATACGGGACGGTCAGCGGCACCTATACTAAGGCCACGCCCCTCAGCGCTACCGCCGCCCTGGCGCACAGCGTCGAGCTGACGGGCCTGACCGCGTCCACGACCTATTATTACCGCCTGCGCCTGTATTACAACGGCGAGTTCGCCACCAACAGCGCCCAGTATTCATTCCTGACCAATACCAACCCCAGCGTCCTGGCCCTGGCCAGCGGGCCTACCGAAGTTGCGGCGCTGACCACCCTGCAATTGAGTTGGGACAGCAACTTCGACTGCACTCATCTAGTGGAATACGGCACGGTTTCCGGCACCTACACCATGAGCACCGTCAAGAGCATTACACCCCAAACACTTAATCACTCGGTAACCTTATCCGGCTTGGACCCAGCCACCACCTATTATTACCGCATCCAGCTATTCTGGAATTCGGGCGACGATTTGGTCTCGGCCGAATATTCCGAGGCCACCCTGACCGAGGCCGCCCCGACGGTGGCCCAGAAGGCGCGGGGTGTCTGGTTGCTGGGCGGCCTGCCCGGCAGCAGCATCGGCAGCCCGATCGGCCCGGTGGACTTGTACGACCCGGTAACAGATACGTGGTACGCTGGCGTCACCGACATCCCGGCTCCAGTCAGCTTCGCCGGTTACGCTGCGGCTAGCGGCAAATTGTTCGTGATCGGTGGTTTTGATGCTTCAGGAGTCGCCTCGAGCGGCGTCCAAATCTACGATATCGCTGGCGATAGCTGGAGTACTGGCACCTCGATGCTTTTGGCTCGTGCCAATATTAACGCGACAGTAAGCAATGGAAAGATCTATGTAATGGGCGGGACGGCCGGTACCGCCACAACCGCTTGGGCTGGAAGCGTCACCAACTACGAATACAATATTGCTGGTGATGCCTGGAACACAAGAACTAACTTTGGCGCCTCGGGTTCGGGACGATTTTCCTTCGCCCTCGATGACGTGATTTATAACGCTGGTGGACGGACCGCTGCCACTACTTCAAGCGCCACGCATGACGCTTTTGTGCCGGCTAATAACGCGGTATCCACCGTCGCTCTCGAAACAGCCTTATCCCTAGGGCGAACGGGACTTTTTGGTGCAGCCTATGCCCCCCCTGACGGGGCGTCCTTCGTCATCCTAGCCGGTGGTGTCTCGACTTTCACGGGGACTCCGGCCTGCTTCATCAACCAGGGGCCGACGGCCGGGGCGGTACAGAACCTGATTCAATTCCTGGCGGCACCATTTTACGCGCCTAGTGCCTGGACTATCCCGACGGCCGGTACCACCACGTTGCCGGCCAGTATCGCCTTTGGCGCGGCGGTCATCTCGACGGCTTTCACGCCGGCCCGCTTCTATATCTTCGGCGGCACTAGTCTCCTGGGGGCATCGGCCGCCGGTTCCAGCTCCGTCTACTGGTGCGATTTGCCGACGCCGCCGACCTGGTCGGTGGCCTGGACTGGCAGCGCCGCCATGGCTGGTAGTACCGTCCGGCTGCGTTGGGGCCATGGCGCCGTTACCCTGAACCAATAAGGAAGCATCATGAAGCACATACGTTATTTATTGGTTCTGTTGGCCGTGGCGGCATTGGTTCCGGCCTATGGACAGAGCGCCGACTTGATTGCCGCCGCCAACGCCGCCTACCAGGCCGAGTCCTTCGAGCGGGCCTTCGCCATCATCGCCGACGGCTTGCCGGAAACCTCGACCAACACCGCCCTCAAGCGCCAGGCCGCCGAGGCGCTGGCCACCATCGGCGTCGCGGAATACGGCATCCGCAATTTCCGCAATGCCTACGAGGCCTTCCGCAAGGCCCTTAAATACGACCCTTCCAATACCACGGCCACCCAGAATTTCCTGCGCATGCGCCGCGAGCTGGACGTCAACAACCTGCGCAACGAGGCTGGCCCGCGGGTGGTGGCCGCCCCCGTCACGGCGCCGACCACCGAGCCGGCGGCCGCTACTGGCGCTGCGGCCGGCTCGACCGCGACCGGAACCGCCCCGGCGGCTGTCCCAGCCGGAACGGCCACCACTACCGAGCCGCCAGCCGCCGGCGTGGCAGCCAGTGTTCCCGTGGCCACGGCCGCCGTCGACCTATCCGAGCTGAAAACCGCCCTGGAGCAGGCTGATGCCCGCTTGCTGTCCATGGAATCATCGGTCACCAGCACCAACCAGGAAAACGCGCAGCTGCGGGCCGCCGCCGAGCAGCAATTACGCCTGCTGGAATCGCTCATCGCCGCCCAGGCTAGCACCCAGGCCTCGGCCCAGGCGGCCACCCAGGCCGCGGCGCAGGCCGCCGCCCAGGCCGCCAGCCGGCCGACCGCCGCCCCGGCAGCGGCGGCGGTTCCCGTCCAGAGCGCCGCCGAGCGCGAACTGATCGCCCAGACCATGGCGCTGCTGGCGGCCATGTCGGAGCGCGAGGCCGTCGCTCCCCAGGTGGTAGTGCAGTCCGACCCGGAACTCGTCAACCTGATGGCCCGCCTGGACGAGCAAGGCCAGGTCCGCCAGAGCCAGCAGAATTTCAACGTCATCCTGCTGATTGTGGTGTTGGTGCTCGGTGGCGGCCTGATCGTCTTTTTCCTGATTTTTTTCCTGTTGGTGCTGCGCGCCCGCAAGCGTTCGGCCGGCAACCGCCAGGCCGGCTACGAGGGCGACCATCCCCAGTTCCCCGGCCCCCAGTCGGCCGGCTACCTGTCGGCCGGGCAACCGGCCGGCGAGACCCGGCTGCTGGAGTTCATCGGCTCCACCTCGACGGCCGTCGGCCGCCCAGTCGACTTCGATGTCCGCAAGGACCTGCTCAAGGCCGAGCGCCTCAAGCGCATGTACGACGAGGTGCGCAACGGCACTCTCAGCTGGAACACGGTGCGCGACTATGTCGGCGAGTTGGACGTGGCCCTGAAATCCGAAATCCTAAAAGTCGTCGAGCAGAAGTTGAGCGAGGGAGACCTCTTGTCGTCGGAAGCCGTCCTGCCCATCATTTTCCCCTTCATGACCGACTTTGACGACTACATCCGCGACAAATCCGAACAACTGGCCAAACAGTCGCTGATCGGCACGCGGGCCGACCAGTCCAGGGCCTCAAACACGGCCGCTGCGGCCAGCGAGGACGCCGACCCGCTATCGGTACGCAACCTGATGGACATTCCCAAGGCCCTCAAGAGCCTGTTCAAGAACCAGGACCAGTCACTGGTTACCGCCAAACTCTGCCGCGGCATCGGCAACATCCTCGGTCTGGCCACCGAGGAATGCAACCTGCTGTACAAGACGGCCCTGGCCCACGATTGCGGCTACCTGATGCTCGACCAGAACCAGCTGCAGCGCACCATCGCCCAGGCGGAGATCAACGAAGAGGATTTCACCTTCATCCAGTCGCATGTCCTCAAAGGCACGGCCTATTTCGGCGATATCGAGTTGCCGGAAGCCTTTAAAGAAGGCCTGCTGCATCACCATGAGCGCAATGACGGCTCAGGCTACCCCGATGGCCTGCGTAAGGATAGTATCCACCTGTTCGCCAAGATCCTCGGCGTCGCGGAAACCTTCTCGGCTTTGGTTTCCAAGCGGGCCCACCGCGATAAGCGCGATATCCAGTACGCCCTGGCCATCATCACCGACGGAACCCGCAGCAAATTCGACGCCAACATCGTCGACGCCTTGGTGAAGGTGGCCGCTTCGATAGGCGGCCAATGATGGCCGGCGTCTTTACCCTGCCGGTCATTTCCAACGCCGAAGGGCTGACCCGGCGGCTGCTTTACGAAGTCCTGGCCGTGGAGGCCACCCGGCAGGAGCCTCGCCTGGCCATCATCAATCGCGACGTGGGCTTGTTGCCGAACCTGTACCGCCCGAAGCAGGCCAAGGAAGACGCGCTCTGGAAACATGCCCAGTCGTTCCCGACCAGCGAGGCGGCGGTACTGGAAGGCGCGGCCTTCCGCGAATTCCTGCGCGACGCCGCCCGGCCCCGTGGCCAGGATCTGCTGCGCGACCGCAAATTCCTTGTTTATCCGGCCGAAGAGGATATCGACTGGCTGCTGGGGCTGGCCAGCGGGCTATGCTTCATACTGGTTCCCGACCATTCCTCGATTCCCTATTTATATGCCAAGCTGCAAAACTACCGCGCCGGCGAGATCCGCCCCCCGGTACGGATCGTCCTCGTCGGCGAGCCCTGCATCGAGAAGGCCGCCGAGTTCTTTCTGGGTCTCAAGAATGAGGTCGAGGGCCTGACTGGGGAGAGTCTCGACTTCAACTTCGCCGGCCACGTCGCCTTCGACCAGGACCAGGTCGATCTGGCGCTCGGGTATAACCTGAATCTGTTAGAGGCCTTTCCCGGCGGGACCACCCACGGCCAGTTCAAACACATCGTCCAGAACTTGCTGATCTGTGACGCCACCCGGTCTGAGGTGCCGGACGCGGATTGGCTGCGCGCCTTCCAGGACCGCTAGATTACTGACCAGGCGACGGGCCGGCCACTTCGCCGTCGCTTGGCCGCCTGCTTATAGCGCCCGCCATTACTATGGCGCCGCAAGTACGCTGGCGCAATTTCAGCCCTTCAGGGCGTCCTTGAGGTACTTCCCGGTCCACGATCCCTTTACCTTGGCCACCGCTTCGGGCGTGCCCTGGGCGACGATGCTGCCGCCGCCGGTGCCGCCCTCCGGCCCCAGGTCGATTACCCAGTCAGCCTGCTTGATGACGTCCAGGTTGTGCTCGATCATGACGATCGAGTTGCCGGTGTCCACCAGGCGCTGAATGGTCTCCATCAGCTGCTTGACGTCGGCGAAGTGCAAGCCAGTGGTCGGCTCGTCCATCAGGTAGAGGGTACGGCCGGTCGGGCGCTTGGACAGCTCGAAAGCCAGCTTGACGCGCTGCGCCTCGCCGCCGGACAGGGTCAGGGCGCTCTGCCCCAGCTTGATGTAGCCCAAGCCGACCGACAGCAGGGTGCGCATGCGGTGGGCCAGCTGCGGGATCTTCTCGAAGAAGGTGGCGGCTTCCTCGATGGTCATGTCCAGCACATCGGCGATGTTCTTGCCCTTGAAACGCACGTCCAGCGTCTCGTTGTTGAAGCGCTTGCCGTGGCAGACGTCGCAGGTGACATACACATCCGGCAGAAACTGCATCTCGATGCGGATGGTGCCATCGCCTTGGCAGTGCTCGCATCTGCCGCCGCGCACGTTGAAGCTGAAGCGGCCCGGCTTGTAGCCGCGGGCCTTGGATTCCGGCAGGTTGGCAAACAGGTCGCGGATGGGCGTGAAGACGCCGACGTAGGTAGCCGGATTGGAGCGCGGCGTGCGGCCGATGGCGCTCTGGTCGATATTGATGATCTTGTCGATGGTCAGGAGGCCGTCGATGCCGTCGAACTCGCCCTCGCTGTGGGTGGAGCGCATGACGCGGTTGGAGACGGCCGGGTACAAGAGGTCGCTCACCAGGGTGCTCTTGCCCGAGCCGGACACGCCGGTGATGCAGGTAAACAGCCCCAGCGGGATGGTAACGTCGATGTTTTTGAGGTTGTGCTCGCGGCAGCCGCGCAGCGTAATCGAGTTGCCGTTGCCTTTTCGCCGCTCGGCCGGCACCGCGATGGTCAGCGTGCCGGCCAGGTACTGCCCGGTCAGGCTACCCTTGTTCCGCATCACCTGCTCGGGGGTGCCCTGGGCGGTGATGTGGCCGCCGTGCACGCCGGCGCCCGGCCCCAGGTCGACGATGTAGTCGGCGGTGCGCAGGGTCTGCTCGTCGTGTTCCACCACGATCAGGGTGTTGCCGATGTCGCGCAGGTAGAGCAGGGTGTCGATCAGGCGCTGGTTGTCGCGCTGGTGCAGGCCGATCGACGGCTCGTCAAGAATGTATAACACGCCAACCAGGCTGGAGCCGATCTGGGTGGCCAGGCGGATGCGCTGGGCCTCGCCGCCGGACAGGCTGCCGGCCTTGCGCTCCAGGCTCAGGTACTCCAGTCCGACGTTGCGCAGGAAGGTCAGGCGGGCGGTGATCTCCTTCAATATTTGGGCGGAAATATGCTTTTTGGTGGCGTCGAGCGGCAGCCGTTCGAAGAAGGCCAGCGACGCCTCCACCGAACGGTGCGACAGGTCGTGGATGTTGGTTTCGCCTACGGTAACCGCCAGGGCCTCCGGGCGCAAGCGTTTGCCGCCGCAGACTTCGCAGGGCTTCTCGCTCATGAACTTCTCGAGCCATACCTTGACGCCGTCGCTCTGCGTTTCCAGGTAACGGCGCTTTAGCTCGGCCAGGATGCCGGTGAAGACCGACTCGTATTCGAAGTGGCCGGTGCCCTTGGCGTTCTCATAACGCACCCGGATGGCCTGGTCGCCGCCATGCAGGATAACCTTCATGACCCGCTCCGGCAGCTTGGCGAAGGCCGTGTCCAGGCTGAACTTATAATGCTTGGCCAGCGCCTCGAAGCGGGCGCGGAACCAGTTGGCGTCCGGGTTGTAGGGAATGCAGCCGCCCTCGTTGAAGGACAATGACTTGTCCGGGATTACCAGGTCGGGATCGAACTCCAGATTCATGCCCAGGCCGGTGCAGGAGGGGCAGGCGCCGTGCGGCGTATTGAAGCTGAACAGGCGCGGCTCCAGCTCCGGCAGACTGATGTTGCACTCCGGGCAGGCCCCGCGCTGCGAGAAGAATTCTTCACTCGGTTCAGCCCCCGCCCCCGCCACGCGCCCGGCCCCGACGGCCGACTCGGCGACGGCCTCGGCGGCGGCCGCAGCGGCCTTGCGCCCGCCCGGCAACGTCTTCTGCACCACCACCAGCCCGTCGGCGATGCGCAAGGCGGTCTCGACGGCGTCGGCCAGGCGGCGGCGCGAATCGTCGTTCAGCACCAGCCGGTCCACCACGATATCGATATTGTGCTTTTTCTGCTTGTCCAGCTTGATTTCGTCTTCCAGCGACACCACCTCGCCGTTGACGCGCACCCGCATGAAACCCTGCTTGCGGGCGTCGTCTAAGAGCTTGACGTGCTCGCCCTTTTTGGCGCGCACCACCGGCGCCAGCACCTGCAGCTTGCAGCCCACCGGCCAGGACTGGATGGTGTCCAGGATCTGGTCGATGCTCTGCTCGCGGATCACCTTGCCGCACTGCGGGCAATGCGGCGTGCCGACGCGCGCGAACAGCAGGCGGTAATAATCGTATATTTCGGTCACCGTGCCCACCGTGGAGCGCGGGTTGCGGTGCGTCGTCTTTTGCTCGATGGAAATGGCCGGCGACAGCCCCTCGATGTAGTCGACGTCCGGCTTGCTCATCTGCCCGAGGAACTGCCGGGCATAAGCCGACAGGCTTTCCACATAGCGGCGTTGCCCCTCGGCGAAAATGGTGTCAAAGGCCAGCGAACTCTTGCCCGACCCCGACAGCCCCGAAATGACGATCAGCTTGTCGCGTGGCAACTCCAGGTCAATGTTCTTCAGGTTGTGCTCGCGGGCACCCTTAATGATGAGCTTGTCCATAATGCCCATAAGCATACAGCCACTACTACACAAAAGGCAAGTAGTATTTTCAAAAAAGCCAGCCGCATTTCGTCCCAACAACCCAACGCCTGTTAGGTTTGGGCGCCTGTCCGGGCAGCGCCTGCCGGCAGGGGCAGTCCCCGGTCAGAGCGGACGTGGGGGCTGTCCCTACTCCCACCAGTTCTCTAGCATCAGGTGGGGTATGCCGTGGAAGTCGGCCAGATTGCGGGTCACCAGGATAAGGTTGTTGGCCAGGGCGGTGGCGGCAATCATGCTGTCAATAAAAGGCAACTGGCGTGCTCCTTCGGCCGCAGCCAGGGCATCCAGGCGCAGATTGGCATGGATAAAGGCGGCGTGTCCATCATAGGGTATTACCGGTAGGTACGGTTGGACAACCTCATTCAAATAGCGGACCAGTAATTGCTTGCGCGCCCCGTCCGGTAGGCGCTCGGTGCCGAAGCGCAGTTCGTGCCAGACCACGGCGGCAATGACGCACAGGCCGTCGGCTCGTTGTAGCCTGTCCAAAACTTTAGATTCCGGTTGCGGTCTGGTGGGCTCGGACACGACAGTGGTGTCCAGCAAGTAGACTGGCTTCACAGTCGAGGCTCGCGGCCGCTGGTCTGGTCGCGCAGGTCCGCAAATGGATCGGTGGCATCCTGGGCTTGCAGACTCGCAGCGCAGTCGGCGCGGAAAAGCTCCAGCGCCGAGGCAAAGCCGCGGGTCCGGGCTTCGACCTGCCGGTACTGCTCGATGCCCATCAGCATGGCTACCGGTTGGCCATGGCGGGTAATCTCTATCGGTGGTCCATGTTCCGTCTGGCGGACCAAATCCGTCAAGCGATTCTTGGCTTCAAACAAGGCGACAACAGTCATAAGTATGCTCCCTGCCAACAACTATACTTCAATTATGGCTATAATGTAATGATTATGACTATAATTTTCAAATGCGGGGTCAGACCCCAGCCGCCGGCGGAGTAGGGGGCAGATTTACAATGTTCCTGTTGTAGGAACGAATCGCAAATCTTGTTCTTGACGAATGAACAGTGCTGCATTACTTGTATCGTATGGATGCCAACACCATTGCTGAATTTGACGCCGCCATGCAACGCAAACAAGCCACGCTGCCGGCCCGTATCCGGCCGATTACCCGGGACTGGGTGGAACTACCCCGGGCTTTCCTCCTGACCGGTCCACGGGGTGTCGGCAAAACAACCTTTCTCTTGCACCACAGCCGGATCAGCCGGGTTCTGTATTTTTCAGCCGACAATCCACTGCTGGCGGATGAGCCGCTCTATGCGACCGTTAAATCGATTTTCATGGCTGGTTATGAAGGCGTTGTCATTGCTGGTAGCTTGGGGTCAGACCCCGGTCGCGGCGATGCCCTGGTCTAGCAGGTTGTTGAAAAAGCCGGTTGCTTTCTCAACAACCTTAACAATTCCTCGCATAGCTTGCGCTATGCTGCGTAATTGTACCGGCTTTTGAAGTGTTGAAAAGCCGCATCCGCGTTTTTCAACACCCTGCTAGGAAGCCGTTGAACTGTAGCCGGCCGTTAGCGCTGGAGACAGCCTGGTCGGCTTGGTTGGCGTTGCTTTTATCCACCCGGCAGGTTTTGAGGATCAGTCAAGCGCGCGTCCCGGTTACCAGCCGGCAGCGATTGGCGCCGGAGTCCCCTCCGGGTACGCGCTCCGGGCACGCGCCAGGATAGCTGTCCTGGATGCGCTTCAGGACGTGGTCCACGTCAGCCTCCTTTCCCTATAGTGAAGTGACCGCCCCGAGCGCAGACGCGCCGGTTGCGCTACGGTTGAAGAAGGCGTATCGTAGAGTCATAGACGAAGGGAGCGATCATGCAGAGCATAGCACGGAAATTGGGGTCGGATCCCGGAACAGCGCCGCCGGTAGAAGTGGCCATCAACCATGTTTCGGTACTGGTGCACGATGTCCGGGCCGCCGCCGCGCCTTTCGTCCAGGCCGGCCATGCCGTCGGCGAGTTCGAGGCCTTCGAGGCTGAGGGCACGGACGAGGTGTACCTGGGTCCGCCGGACAGCGGCGCGCGCCTGCTGTTGCAGGCGCCGCACGGGCCTGGTCCCTACCTGCGGGCTTACCAAAAACGGGGCGCCGGCCTGCACCACATCGCCCTGGATGTCAGCGATCTGCCGGCATTCGCCGCCCGGATGGGCGAAATCGGCTGGCTGTTGCATCCAGTCAGCCTGCTGAACTTCCAGAAGCAACGGCCGGTTTTTTTTGCCCGGCCGGGCGTGCCGGTCCTGCTGGAAGTGGCGCAACAAGCCCCCGTCGCCGCCGAAGCCTTCATCAACCGCGTCCTGGTGCCGGTGGTGGCGGGTAACGAGCGCTTCATAACCGACTTGAACCTGCCAGCCTTGCAGGCAGTGTCCAGCGGCGGCTTTTCGATCCGGATTGGCAGCACCGCCTGGCGGCTGGTGGCGGGCCAGCTGGTGGCGGACTAATCAGGGGGACAGACCCCCAGGAAGAGCGAGTTGGCTGTGGGCGGGCAGTTGCGCCAGCAACCATTCCGGCAATGGATTAACGATGGAGCGCATACCCCGCGCGCGATGATAACAGGCACACCAGAGCCAATCGCGAGGCCAGTTCACCAGTTTGGCTTTGACTGGGTTCTGGTCAATGTAACGATGCGCTGTGATATGGTTCTGGTCAATGTAACGATGCGCTGTGATATGGTTCTGGTCAATGTAACGATGCGCTGTGATATAATCGTTGAATGTTCGTATTGCTCGGGAAAAATAGCGTCCGCTCCATACGCGCCCACAGGTCTTGAAGCACGCGTTATAGCGCATCGTGTATACTCCAAGCAGCCACCTCATGATAGCGGGAAGATCTGCCGTATCTTCCGGCGTTATTAGCAGGTTGTTGAAAAAGCCGGTTGCTTTCTCAACAACCTTAACAATTCCTCGCATAGCTTGCGCTATGCTGCGTAATTGTACCGGCTTTT
>Ga0154537_106_pt1 | contig 39761 bp, 37 predicted proteins | sample RifGroF1_FD_105680 | JGI IMG/M metagenome (GOLD analysis project Ga0154537, IMG submission 105680) | Spirochaetes bacterium GWF1_60_12 | reverse complement strand
GTTCTCCTCACGACAGGTCTAGTTTGGTCACAAAACCTTACCGTGAATGAACGTCCGTTTTCTATCCCGTCCACAAGAATCGATTATATCTCCATTTCATGTCCGTGAGCCCGTGTAACGAATTCGTCTACGGGCTGCTATTAAAAACCAACCCTTTCATCGGCACTGCGGCAGCCTAGCGAAATCCTATCACCTAGGCAAAGACGACCCGCAGAATACAGGCTACTTCATGTCTAGTCAAGCAGGTTTATATTCATTATCCAAATCACTTTGGTATATATGGATGTAATGGAGAAAAATGCCAGTATAACAACAACATAACGGCAGCCACCGGCTGAACCAAAATTCATCCGTTATAGTCAAGGCTGCTTGACAGACGAAATCCTGGCTTGTCAAGCAACCAGCTACACTGGCTAAGATTGTTAGTCACCGGCCAGCCTCGTCGCCCCAACCCTCACACCCGCGCGTCCATCCGGTTGCCCGACTCGTAGCGCTTCAGGCCGACCCGGAACAGGCAGTAAGACAAGGCCAAGTAGCCGATGGCGATGCCCCACAGCAGCGGCACCAGCGGCCAGTCGAGGGCCTTGAAGATGCGCAGCGGCACGAAGGCCACGAAGCCGGACGGCAGGATGGTGTACAGCACCCAGCGGAACCAGGCGCCGTGCACGCCTTCCGGATAGAGCGAGAAGGTGAGCAAAAATTCGCTAACGGCCGACGAGATGCCAGACGAGTTGCCCATGAAGAAGCACAGGCTCTCGGCGCCGGCGAAGACGGCCACGAAGATCAGGGCGGCCGGCACCATCAGGGCCACGAACAAGAGCCAGTGCAGCGGCCCGTGTCCGGGCAGCAGCGCCAGGATGATGAAGCCATAGGCAAGGTCACCCCAAGCCGAGACGATGGTGCGCGAGGCCAACAGGTTGAGCCAGACATCCTTGGGCTGCAGCAGGTAGACGTCCAGGCTGCCTTCCAGCACGATGCGCGACAGGCCGCGGATGTTGCCGAAGACGATGTGGGCCAGGCCGAAGGCGCTGGACACGAAGCCCCAGACGAACATGACATCGTTGAAGCCGTAGCCGCCCACCGCCCCGGTGCGGGCGATCAGCACCGCCCAGAAGGCGGCGAAGGCGGCGTTGTTCAGCATCATGCCGAAAAACTGCAGCAAAAAATTCAGGCGGTACTCCAGCACGGCCTTGACGTTGACGGCGAAGGCCATGCCCATGAAGCGCAGGTAGGCGCCCAGGCGGCCTGTGCGCCGGGCCGGTTGTATCGTATTCAATTCATTCATGCTCAACCTCCGTTGATGGACAGCTTGCGCGAGCTGGCGGCGAAGACCAGCCGGGCCAGGACAAGGCCGATGGCGATCCAGGCCAGTTGTACCGCCATCAGCCGCAGCGCTTCGGGCAGCTGGAAAGCCACCATGATGCGCGCCGGGGCGTAGGCGATGTAGGGGAACGGCGTCCAGACCGCCACGGCGCGGGCGGCGTCGGGCAGCAGCTCGATCGGGATGAGGGTACCCACTACCAGGGCGATCTTCTGGAATATCCAGTAGAAAGCGTCGTTCTCCTCCAGCCAGAAGGCCGTCATGGCCAGGCTGAACTGTAAATAAAAATTCAGGCTGCCGGACAGCAGGAGCGACATCACCACCAGCAGCGCCCGCAGGCCCTGGCCGGCCAGCCAGGCCAGGCCCGAGCCGGCCAGCGGCTGGCCGCCGGAATAGGCGCCGGCCCACTCCGCCAGAGGCGGCAAGCCGCCGGTCAGCAGGCAGCCGATGAGCAGGCCTTCGCCCAGGATGATGAACAGGTCGGGCAAGGCTGAGCCGAGCCGCTCCCAGAACTGGTAGCCGACGAAATCGTAGGGCCGGCTGACCAGATAGGCCACCTGCCCGCTTTTCATGTCGCGCGACAGGCTCCAGAAGAAGCGGCCCAAGGCGAAGGACGGCACCTCGGCGATGATGAAGTACCAAACTAGCATGTCGTAACGGTACCCGGCCACCGTAGTGCCGCCGGCCGTGGCGTTGGCCCAGATGCGCGAGAACACCATGATAAACAGGCCATAGGTCAGCATCGTGCCGGCGAAGTTGGCCCGGAAGGCCAGCTTCTCGCGGATGGCGGTGGAGGCGGCGGTCAGGCCGGTGCGCCAGTCAGCTCGCCAGCGGGTCAGGCGACGGCTCATGATTGCCCCCCGGCCAGGGTCTGGGCAGCTAGCGCCTTGCCGGCCAGGCCGACGGCTACGCCACGGGCGGACTGCTCATTGCGGCTGGCGAAGATGTCGGCGATGATGTTTTCCAGCGGCTCGTCCTCGATGGTGATATCCTCCAGCTCGCCCAGGGCTGACAATTTGTTCACCACCTCCTGCAGGGTATGCTGGCGGGTGTCGACCTCGAAACTGGCCGAGCGGTCGGTATGCTTGATCGGCGGCAGGCCGGGTATGGCAAAAGTTACCGGCGACTGGTAGCGCACGCCGACGTACTTCCTGGCCAGCGCCCGGTGCTTGAGGTCCTTCATGCTTTCGTCGACCACCACCTCGCCGTGGTGGATGATAATGGCGCGCTTGCAGATCTTCTCGATGTCGCCCATGTCGTGGCTGGTGATGAAGACGGTCACCTTGTCGTTCCGGTTCAGCTCCTGCAAGAGGCCGCGGATCTCGCGCCGCGCCACCACGTCGAGGCCGATGGTCGGCTCGTCCAGGAAGAGCACGCGCGGGGCGTGCAGCAGGCTGGCGGCGATCTCGCAGCGGATGCGCTGGCCGAGCGACAGCTTGCGCACGGCCACGTCGAAGAAGTCGCCCAGGCCGAAGCGCTCCACCAGTTCGGCGGTGCGCCTGGCCAGGACCGGCTTGTCGACCTCGTAGATGGCGCCAAGCAGGCGGAAGGAGTCGGCCGGCGGCAGGTGGTACCACAGCTGGCTGCGCTGCCCGAAGACCGAGCCGATCTGCCAGGCTAGCTGCTGGCGCTGGCGAGACGGGTCGAGGCCGAGGACGCGCGAGCCGCCGCTGGTGGGCTGCAGGATGCCGGTCAGCATCTTGATGGTGGTGGACTTGCCGGCGCCGTTGGGGCCGAGAAAGGCGACGACCTCGCCCTCGTCGACCTCGAGCGAAATGCCCTTGACGGCCTCGACCAGGCGGTACTGCGGCCGGAAAAAGGCGCGCAGGGCCTTGCCGCGTCCCTCGGGGGTGAAGCGGGTGCGGAAATGCTTGGTCAGTTGCTGGATCTGGATAACAGACATGGCAGCCTCCGTTGCGGGGCGCCGTCCCAGGGCAAAAATGCGGCTAGGCTCCTGCCGCTACTGCGGACAGAAACAGTGGCCGATGATTGGCGCGTGGACGGACCCCGAAAGGTTCACGAGACTCCGTCCGCGGGCTTTTATCCCATGGGTGTTCCGGCCAACCCGGGCCGGTGGTGCCGCTCGGTCTCAAACCCGTCGCCGCCTGCCTGCGCAGCCAGTCGCCGTTTGGAACCCCCAGGCACCCTCTCGTTATAATTGTATCCATTGTACGCGCCAGCGGGCGGCGCGTCAAGCGGCCGACCGGGGCTGACCGCGGCGAACCGCTGGCCGCCGCCTGCTCAATTGTCGCGCGCCACCTCGGACTCGTACAGGGCCTCGAAGTAGTGGCGGTGGCGGCTCTCCTCGGCGGCCAGGCGGCCGAAAATCTCGCGCAGCTCCGGGTCAAGGGCGGCGGCGGCCAACTGGCCATACAGGTCGCCGGAGCGCTCTTCCTTCTTGATGGCCAGCTTAAGGATCTGCTGAAAATCAAGTTCGGCCGGCGGGGGTTCGTCGGCCGCCAGCTGGCGGGCCAGGCCGAGGTCGACGGCCGCCGTGGCCGACAGGTTGACCTCGCCGCGGGCCTGCAGCGAACGCACCAAGGCGACGTGGCCTTCCTCCATCAGCCGGAATTCCGCCAGCGTGGCCTTCTGGGCGGCGAAGGCCGCCCTGCTCTCCAGGTCGGCGTAAAAGGCCACCGCGGCCTGTTCGCGCTCCAAGGCAAAGGCTAGGGCGGCCGCAAATTCGTCGTGCTTCATGTCAGTTTCCTTTGGCGCGCAGCAACCGGTCCATGGCCAGGGCGGCGCGGTGTCCGTCGGCGATGGCCGAGATGGCGTCCTTGCGCTCGTTGGTCAGGTCGCCGCCGGCGAAGATGGTGGCCCGGCTGGTGCGGCCATCGCTGGCCACCACCGGCTTGAAGCGCCGGATCTCGATGCCGTCGGACTCGGCCACGAAGGCCAGGTCCGGTCCTTGCCCGATGGCGGCGATAATGGAATCATAACGGTCCTCGTGCACGGCGCCCGGGATCGGCTCCGGCACCGGCCGCTGGCCGTCCTCCTTCTGCACCATCCGGGCCTCGTTCCAGGCGACCAGCGCGCCGGCCGGGTCGCCCGGGATGGCCTTGACTTCCAGCGGGATGGCCTTGACTTCCAGCGGGATAGCCTTCTCCACCAGGCGGGCGCCTTCGGCCTTAGCCTCGCGGATCTCGTCCGGATCGGCCGGCATGTCGGCCTCGCGGCGGCGGTAGAGGATGTCGACCGCGCAGCCGGCGCGCAAGGCGGTGCGGGCGGCGTCCATGGCGACGTTGCCGCCGCCGACCACGGCCACGGTCTTGCCCAAGCCGAGGCTCTGGCCGCGGGTGGCGGCCGCCAGCACCGCCACGCCGTCCAGCACCCGGGGGTGGTCGTCGCCGGGCACGTCCAGCCGATAGGGGGCGGGCAGGCCGGTGGACAGGTAGACGGCGTCGTGAGAGGCGGCCAGGTCGGCCAGGCTGAGGTCAACCCCCACGGCGGTGCCGTAGCGAATGTCCACGCCCAAGGACTGGATCCAGGCGATGTCCTTGTCCAGGGCGGGGTACGGCAGGCGGTATTCGGGAATGCCATAGCGCAGCATGCCGCCGCCGGCCTCGTCCTTTTCCAGCACGGTGACGGCGTGGCCCTGCAGGCGCAGGTAGTAGGCCGCCGCCAGGCCGCCGGGGCCGGCGCCGACCACCGCCACCCGCCGGCCGCTGTCCGGCTCGGCCCGCGGCAGCGCCCGGCCGTAATCGGCCAACTCCACCTGGTCGGCGATGTAGCGCTTCAGCCAGCGGATGGCCACCGGGTCGGCCGGCTCGCCGTCAGCGCCCGTACCGGCGCCGATCGAGCAGGCCGCCTCGCAGCGGTGGGTGCAGATGCGGCCGCAGGCCTCCGGAAATGGGTTAGTTTCGTATAACAGGTTCAGGCCTTCGTCGAGCTGTCCGTCGCGCACCGCTTTGATGTAGCCGGGGATGTCCATGTGCGCCGGGCAGGAGGCCACGCACAGCCCGCAGGCTACGCAGCGGTCGGCTTCCCGCTCGGCCTGCTGGCGCGAGTAGCCGCGCACCAGTTCCAGGAAGGACTGGACGGCCGCCTGGTGGTCGAGTTCGGGCATGGCCACGCGCTGGCCGTCCAGCAGGCGGTAGCCCTCGGCGCGGCGGTAGCCGAGTTCCGACTTGTCCCAGGGCTTGGCCTCCACGCCCGGGGTGTAGCGGAAGACCTCGGGGTCGGCGTCGACCCAGACGTACTCGTTGCTCATGCCCAAAGACCCGGAGGGGCAGATGTCGACGCACAGGGCGCACCAGCAGCAGCGGCCGTAGTCGACGCGCGGCCGCAGCCCCGAATCGCCTTCCTTGGCCGGCAGGCCGGCCACCGGCACCAGGTCGATGGCCTGGTTCATGCAGATGGCCTCGCAGCTGCCGCAGCCGACGCAGGCCTTGGCGTCGTTGATATGGAAGCCGCGGTAGCGCGGCGCGCCGGGCCGCTCGTCGATCGGCTTGCGCACGGTGAAGGGTTTCTCGAAGGCCCGTTTCCAGACCGCGAAGGGCGCGATAAAATCCTTGATGTTCATGCCGTCACCTCTCGATTTCGGGCGGATAGGTATGCAGGCTGACCATCAGGCCGGCCACGTCCGCGATGTTGACGCCGCGCGCCAGCCGCTCCATCAGCGCCACGCCGTGCGTGTAGCTGGGGCCGCGCACCGCCACCCGGCGCGGCTTGTCGCCGCCGTCGGATACCACGTAAAAGCCGTACTCGCCGCGGGTGCACTCCGCGGCCACGTAGGTTTCGCCGGCCGGAATCTTCCAGTGCAGCGGGTTGGGCAGCTTGGCGCGGAAGGCGCCCCGCGCCGGCAGCATGTCGACGATCTGGCGGATCAGGTCGATCGACTGGTACATTTCCAGCAGGCGCAGCCGCGAGCGCTCGAAGGCGTCGGAGACGGTGCCGACGATCGGCTCGAAGCTCAGCCGCGGGTAGGCCAGGTAGCCAAGGTCCTTGCGCAGGTCGCGGGGCAGGCCGGCGGCGCGGGCGTTGGGCCCGGTGATGCCGTACTGGTCGACCCAGTCCGGCGGGATGTAGCCCAGGCCCTGGGCGCGCATCTTATACACTACGTTATGGAACATTACCAACTCGATGTCGTCGAGGTTCTTACGCACCGTGTCCATGGTCTCGAGCACGCGGCGCAGGAAGCCGGCCGGGACGTCGCCGCGCACGCCGCCGGGGATGATGTACATGTGGTAGATGCGCCCGCCGGTCAGCTCCTCGAAGAGGTCCAGCACATAGTCGCGCATGGTGACGCTCCACTGGGCGATGGTGCCGTGGCCGAAGGCGCCGGCCTGGCCGCCGATCCACATCAGGAAGCTGGCCAGGCGGATCATCTCCAGGCTGAGGGTGCGCAGCCAGACGGCCTTGTCGGGCACCTCGATGCCGGCCAGCTCTTCGAGGGCGGCGGCGTAGCAGTACTCGTTGAAGTCCGGCTCGGGCACGGCGATGCGGCAGACCAGCGGGAAATTCTGCATCCACAGCCGGCGCTCCATCAGCTTCTCGAAGCCGCGGTGCAGGTAGCCGACGTGGGTCTCGCAGTCCACCACGCTGTCGCCTTCGATAACCAGGCGCAGCGACATGTTGCCGGTGATGCCCGGGTGGTTCGGACCCTGCCACATCACCAGGTACTTGCCGGAATCCAGGTCGGGCGCGGCGCGCTCGGCCGGCGCGATATAGGGTGCCTTGGCGCGGCTCATGCTTGCTCCTCCGGATACAGTTCCCGCTTCATGTGCTCGGCCGGGTCAGAGCTGGCGCGGCCGGGCCGCTCGGCGTAGGTGGCGTCGCTGTAGGCCAGGCTGTCGAAGTCGCGCCGCATCATCGGCGGGCCCTGCCAGCCTTCCAGCACGAACTCCTCGTCGACGCGCGGGCTGCCCGGGAAGTCGATGCCGTACCATTCCTTCATCTCGCGCTGGTAGGTCCAGGCCTGGGCCCACAGGCGGTGGATGGAGTCGACCACCGGCCGGGTACGGTCGATTTCGCTGTGCACCAGCAGGCTGTGGCCGCGTTCATGATTGCGCAGGGCGTAGGTCAGGGTGAAGACGCCGCGCTCCAGCTGGTCGATGGCGGTGGCGAAGGACAGGTGGGCGTAGCCGGCCTCGTCGCGCAGCCACCTCAGGCAATCGCGCAGCCGGCCGGAGTCCACGAAACAGGCGGCCTGGCCAGCCTTGAGGTCTTTCCAGTCCCGGACGCCATAACGATTCGCCAAGGATGTTATCAATTCTTTCATCTGCCCCGCTCCTACCAGTTGTAATCCGGCATGTTCCAGTCCTTGATGACCTGTTTCTGGTTGGCCTTGTACCACTCGAATTTCCGGGCGTACTCGTTCTGGCCCTCGCCGCGCCCGGCGCGGATGATGCGCTTCAGCTCCTGGAAGCCGGCCAGCAGCGCCTCGGGGCGCGGCATGCAGCCGGCGATGTAGACGTCGACCGGGATGTACTGGTCGATGCGCTTGATGGTGTTATAGCTGTCCCAGTACATGCCGCCGTTGATGGTACAGCTGCCCAGGGCCACCACGAACTTCGGCCCCATCATCTGCTCGTAGCTACGCACGATGCGCTTGAGCGTCTTGACCGAGGCATAGCCGCCGATGACGAAGACGCTGGACTGGCGCGGCGTCGGGCGCGGCTGGATGCCGTAGCGGTACATGTCGAAGCGGCTGGTCATCAGCGGCCGCAGCTCGATGGCGCCGCAGCCGGTGCCGAAGCCGAGGATCCACAGGCTCTGGGCGCGCGCCCAGTTCCAGAAGGCCTCGGTGATCTTGTTGGCCCGCTGGTACTGGCGCGGCGGCGCGTCGCAGAAAAGGCCGCGCTCGGCGAGGGGCAGGCCCTCGTTGGCCAGGGGCCCCGGAATGCTATGCTTGTCGGACACGGAAGCCTCCTACAGTAACGCGATGATGACGCCGGCCACGCCAATGACGGTCGGCGCGCCCAAGAAGAAGCGGATCGACTGGTCGACCCGCAGCCGCGGGAACGCCTGCCCCACGAACACGTTGATGAAATAGATCAGGAAAGTTTTTATCACCATAACCGGCAGGCTGGTGGCGCCGCCGAAGAACAGGTTCATGTACAGCACCAGCTTGGCGCCGTTGAAGATGGCGCGGTTGGTCTGCAGCATGCCCAAAAGGTTGCTCTGATACTCGGTGGGCGGGCCGATCGGGATCTCCTGCGGCGCGATGACGACGCTGAAGGGATTGTGCATCGACATGCCCAGGAAGGCGATCAGGGCGGCCACCACGGCCACCGGGTTGGTGGCCACGGTCCAGTGCAGGAAGCCGCCCTGCTGCGCGGCCACGATGGCCGTGATGTCCAGCGTCTTATACTGGATGGCCACGGCGATGACCGACAGCGCGAACGGCACTTCAAAGGCCGTCATCTGGGCCAACCCGCGGCTGACGCCGATGGCGCTGTAAGGGTGGCCACCCTCACTGGCGCCCAGCGCCATGCCCAGCTGGCCGAAGAAGATGAAGTACATCACCAGCAGCAGGTCGCCGGAGTCGCTGAAGTTGCGGAACAGGGCCGAGCCGAAGACCGCCGGGATGAACAGGTAGGTGCCGACGCCGCCGGCCAGCCGGAAGACCGGGCCGAGGTAGAACATGACGCCGTGGCTGATCGAATTGCGCTTGGCCGTGCTCTTGATGATGTCCAGATACGGCTGCCAGACCGGCTGCCCCACCCGCCCCTGCACCTTGGCGCTGATGCGCGCCATCGAGCCGATCAGTAGGAGGCCGTAATTGGTGATGACGAACAGCGAGACCAGGGCGTAGCCCACCCGCGTCAGAATGGCGGTAATCATAATACAACTCCCATCACCAGGTAGAGGACGACCACGTACATGACGACGTGGAGGGCGTAGGTCTGGCCGTTGCCGGTGTACAGCCGGCGCAGCGCGCCGCCGACGGCCGACACGCCGCCGCCGACCAGCACCCAGAAGCGCTCGGCCCGCGAACGCACCAGTCCACCCACTGCCTGGCGGTACGGTTCAAAGAAGCGCCAGGCGTAGTGGGTGGTTTCCGGCCGCAGCGGCCGCTCGCCAGCGAAGACGATGTTGAACTGGCGCACGCCCTGGCTGTTGCGCAGGTTGATCACGAGCCAGAGCAGGCAGAGCGCGAAGACGCCGCCGGTGACGATCATGGTGAGCGTGCCGTTCCAGTAGCCGAGCGGCGACACCAGGGCGTCGCCGGAGAAGCCCAGCGTGGGCGGGAAGACGCGACTGGTAATTTCGAGGATCGGGTCGAGCAGCAGTTTCGGAAAGACCGACAGGGCCATCAGCACGCCCATCAGTAGCAACTGCGGCGCGATCAGGGCCAACGGCGCCTCGCGCACGCCGGACTGGTTCAACTTGGGCTGCCCCAGGAAAATGGAGTGTATCAGGCGGTAGAGGTAGAGGAAGGCCACGCCGCTGGCGAAGAAGGCCACGGCGGCCTCCAGGTACCAGCCCTTGGCGATCAGGCTGGAATAGAGCAGCCACTTGCCGCCGAAGCCGGTCAGGGGCGGCACGCCGGACAGGGCGATGATGGCCATCAGCACCGTCAGGAAGGAGACCGGCATCTTCTTGATCAGGCCGCCCATTTCGTACATGTTGCGCGTCCCCACCCGCTGGATGACGCCGGCCACGGCCAGGAACAGCATCGACTTGTACAGGAAATGGTTGAAGGCCAGGTAGAGCGACGCCGTCCAGCCAGCCTGGTCCATCAGCGCGAATGCAAGGATTATATAACCGATCTGGCCCATGGACGACCAGGCCAGCGTCTTCTTGATGTCCTCCTGCCAGACGGCGTAGAGGGCGCCGGCCAGGGCCGTGGCCAGGCCGACCCAGCCGAGGGCGCGCCACAGCCAGGGGCCGCCGATGGCGCCCAGGCTGATGGACAGGCTGCCCGGGATGCCGCGCGACAGCACCAGGGCGAACAGGCCGAAGACCGCCGCCTTGGACAGGGAGGCCGACAGCAGGCCGCTGGACTCGTCGTCGGCCTCGGCGTAGGCGCCGGGCAGCCAGACGTGCAGGCCGAGGGCGCCGGCCTTGACCAGGATGCCGACCAGCGCCAGCAAGAAAGGCCAGCTGGCCAGGGCGCCAGACGGCCAGGCGCCGGCGCTGTCGAAGCCGCCGGCGGCCAGTCCGACCATCAGCAGGAAGGCGCCGCCCAGGCCGAAGACGATATAAGACAAGGCCGGCTGGCGGCTGGCCTGTCCGCGCCGCACCAGGAGCCAGCTGGACAAGGTCATCGTCTCCCAGGCGAAGAAAAAGCCGAGCCGGGTTTCGGCCAGCAGCACCGCGCCGAGCGACAGGGTCACCATGGCCAGCAAAGGATGCAGGCCGCCGCGGCTGCCCGGTTTGCGCAGGGCGGCCACGATGAAGAGGCCGCCGCCGCCCAGCAGCATGATGGCGAAGATCTGGCGCAAGCCGTCCAGCCGGTCCTGGACCAACCAGGCGAAGGCCGCCACCGCGCCTAGTGCCAAGAGGCCCTTCAGCCAGCCGGGCAGCCAATCGAGCAGGAACAAGACGGCCGCCACCGCCCAGGGCGCCCACAGCCAGGGCTCGCCGGCCAGGCTGGCCAGGGTCGAGCCGGCCTTGGGATCGAGCGCGCCGGTCAGGCCGAAGACGCCGGACAGGACGCCCAGGCCGGCCAGCGCCACGGCCGCCACGGCCGGACCCAGCAGGCCGGCGCCCAGCCGCAAGGTCGGAACCGGAGCCGCGCCGCGCGCCGCCACCAGCCGCCCCAACCAACGCAGCATGTAGAAGGCTTCCACCAGGCTGCCGCCCAGGATGAGGCCGATCAGCCACCAGCGCGAGCGGTCGGCCAGGGCCTGCACCAGCTGCCACTTGGCCCAGAAACCGGGGAAGGGCGGCAAGCCGACCAGGGCCAGCACCAGGCCGCCGGCCACCGCCAGCGCCAACGGCGACAGGCGCCGCGCTGGCTGCGCCGCGGCGCTTGCGCCGGCCGCGTCGTCGACCGTGTCGACCACATCGACCCCGTCCACGCCGGCGGCATCGGTCAGGCCGGCTTGCTCGAAAGCGGCCGACAACAAGAAGAGGCCGGTTTTGGCCAGCAGATGATTCAGCACGAAGCCGCCGGCCACGGCCAGCAAGAAAAGTTCACTGCCCAGCTTGAACAGGGTACCCAGCGCCAGCACGGCCATGGCCAGCCCAATCTGGGCCACCGACGAATAGCCGAGCATGCGCCGAGTGTACCGCTGCCGGGCGCCGGCCAGGTTGCCGGCCAGGAAGGTGGCCAGGCCGCTGCCGGCGATGATCACCAGGTGGGCGGTGCCGAACAGCGGCAAGAGCTTCCAGAGCGCCAGCAGCAGGGCGGTGGCCGAGGCGCCGGACAGCATGGCCGCCAGGCCGGGATGCGCGGTTTGGTAGACGTCGAGCGCCCAGCCGTTGGCCGGGAAAGGCTTCAGCTCGACCAGCAGGGCCGCCAGCAGGAAAAACAGGGCGGCGTTGCCGGCGGCCCCGGCCAGACCCGGCGCGCGGATGGCGAGGTCCAGGTTGAGGGTGTCGCCGAAGCGGTAGACGTAGATGACGCCGATCAGGTAGAGGGCGCTGGCGATACCGCCGGCCAGCATGTACTTGAAGGCCGAACGCAGCGCCGGCCGGCGGTCGTCAAAACCGATCAGGCTGTAAGTGGCGATGGCCGAAATTTCCAGGAAGACGAACAGGTTGAACAGGTCGCGCGTCAGGATGACGCCGCACAGACCCATCAGCAGCATCAGGAAGGCCATCGCCCCGCCGGCCGGGGCCTGGCGCAGGCTGGCGTGCATGGCGGCGGCCGACAGCAGGCCGACCGCGGCCACGGCCAGGACGCCGGCCGCTTCCAAGAGGCCGACGCGCAGCACGATGGCCAGCGGCGCCATGAAGCCGGCCGTGCCGAAGTCCTGGGCCACTCCGCCCTGGACCAGCGCCAGCAGCCAGGAGACGGCCGCGGCAAGCCAGGCCAGGCCCACCAGGTAGACCAGGGCCAGGGAAGCGCGCCGGCCCAGCTTGTCGACCAGCGGCAGCAGGAAGGCGGCCGCCAGGCTGGCGGCGAACAGATAGAGCGGATTTACCATTTTTCGTCTCCATGCACCTCGATCGAGGAGCCGCCGCCGCCGGAGCGCAGGCGCACCGCGTAGCTGAGCAGGAGGGCGGTGACGGCCAGGCCGATGACGATGGCCGTCAGCACCAGGGCCTGCGGCACCGGGTCGGTCATGGACGCGACCGCGGCCTCGCCGTCGAGGATCGGCGCGGTGCGGCCGCGGATGTAGCCGACCGACAGGATGACCAGGTTGACGCCGGTGCCCAGAATCGAGAAGGCCACCGCGATCTTGAACAGGTTCTGCCGGGCCAGGATGCCCCACAGGCCGATCAGGATCAGCAAGGCGCCGGGAATGGCCACCGGGTTGAGGTGTACCAGGATGGCGGCGAGCTTCATGAGCGGTCTCCTTTCAGGGCGTCGATGATGCCGGACAGTTCCGCGCCTACTTTCAGGCCGATCATGGAGTAGATCAGCGGGATGCTGCCGGCGCTGAACAGTTGGCCGACCACGCCCAGCGGCAGGGCGCGCGGGTCGAGGAAGCCGCCGGCCAGGACGATGCCCAGCAGGCCGAGGCCGACGTAGACCGCCCCGGACAGCGATTCCAGGGTGGTCATGACGCGGTGCGAGACCTGCGCGTCAGGTTTGGCCAAGAGGCCGAGCAGGAGCGCCACGGCCACCACCACGCCGCCCTGGAAGCCGCCACCCGGCGTCAGGTGGCCGTGGATGAAGATGTAGGCGCCAAACATGATGAGCAGGCCAGCCAGCAGGCGGGAGGCCGTCTCCAGTACCTCGGTGCCGCCCTGGCGGCCGGGTGGCGGCACGGCCTTGCCCAGGCGGCGGCGGGTCAGCAGGGTGCCGACGCCGGCCGTGGCCGCGAACAGCACCGCCACCTCGCCCAGGGTGTCGAAGCCGCGGTAACTGACCACGATGGCGGTGACCACGTTGGCGGCGCCGAAATCGTCGGCCGAATTTTCCAGGTAGGCGCTGGCCAGCGGCCCAGGCGCTTCGGCCACCCCAGCCTGCCGGAGCAGCGGGAAAAGGGCAAAGGCCAGGCCGATCAGGATCAGGCCGACCAGGTAGCGTCGCATCATGGCTGGCCTCCGTCAGTATCGTCGCCGGGGGGCGAGGCCAGGGCGGCCGCGTCCTCGTCGTCGGGCTGTTTGGCGCGCGACAAGGCGTACAGGAAGACCACGGTGGTCAGGCCGGAGCCGATCACCGCCTCGGTCATGGCCACGTCGGGCGCGCCCATCAGCAGGAAGACCAGGCTGGCCAGCAGGCTGACGCCGCCGGACATGATGACCGACACCAGCAGGCTGCGCGTCAGGATGGTGGCGATGGCAATGCCGACCATCAGCACGCCAGCCACAATGATGGCGATTTCAAGCATCATGCTGCACCTCCGACGTCGGCTTGGCCGACGCAGCCTCCGCCGTCGACGAGGCCAACGCCGCCGCTTCAGCCTCGGCCTCGGCCAGGGCGTCCGGCGTCATTTTCAAACCGATGCGATCGCGCCAGGCGTGGGCCGCCCGGGCCAGGGCGTTGGAGCTGACCGGGTTGGTCAGGACGATGAACAGGATCAGGATGATGATGCGCCCCAGGAAGTCCGGCCGCATCAAGCCGATGCCCAAAAGGAAGAGAATGGAGCCCAAGGTGGTGGCCTTGGTGCCGGCCTGCATGCGGTTGAGGGCGTCGGGCATGCGCAGCAAGCCGATGGCCGCCAATACGAAAAAAGCCGAGCCGAGCAGGCTCAGGAAGGCGCCGACGATGGCCAGCATCAGAGGCCCCCTTCCAGGTAACGCGCCACGGCCACCACGCCGACGAAGCCGACCAGGCCGTAGACCAGGGCCACGTCCAGGTAGATGCGCCGGCCGGCCAGCAGGGCAAAGGCCACGATCAAAGACGTGGCGATGATGGTCATGGCGTCCAGCGCCACGGTGCGGTCGACGGCCCAGGGACCGCGCGCGAAGCGGATGCCGGCCAGCAGCAAAGCCCCGGCCGCCAGTCCGACGGCCACCAGGAAGACGGTCTCAGCCACAGATCACCTCCAGATATTTCTCGAAGCCCTGGACGATGGCCGCCGTGGCGCCGGCGCTGTCGGCCGCCGTGACGTTGATCCAGTGGACGTAAATGTCGTCGCCGCGCAGCTCCACCGTGATGGTGCCCGGCGTCAGGGTGATGGACGAAGTCAGCAGCAGGCGCCCCAGGCTAGTCCGCAGCCGCGTCTTGACTTTAACGATGCCAGGCGCGATGGGCAGCTTGGGATGGAGCACCCGGAAGGCGACGTCCAGGTTGGACAGCACCAAGGCCTTGAGGAATACGAAAAAATAAAGGAACAGATAGGCCAGGGCCTTGGGGGTGACCCGCAGGTCGCCCAGCGGCGAGCGCCCCGCCAGCGGCAACAGCGAAATGAAGGCTGCCACCAGGGCACCCACCAGCGCTTCTTGCGCGCTCCAAGGGGAAGTCAGCAGCAGCCAGACCACCCACAAACCCAGGAAACCGATCAGACGCGCTTTCAGTGTTCTCATGAACCACTCCCGCCAGACGTGTCGAGCGGGACCGACCGCAGCCAGTCTCGTCGACGGATTGTTGCCACAGTATATACCAATTTCAATATATGTAAAGTAGGATATTCGATAAATTTACTATTTTATCAAGTGCCGCCAGCCGGGGGCAGGGCCGCGCGCCAGCCACTTACGATAAGTATAGGAGGAAATTCAGGGGGTGCAAGCGCAGTGGCTAAAAAATAGAGCTCACGCCCCGCCTACAGCGGCAACTCGCGGTCCAGGCTGGTATCCAGGATGACGAAGGTCTCGGTCGACTGGATCTCGTCGAAGCCCTGCAGGCGCTCGAACAAGAGGGCGTGCAGGTCTTGCATCGACTTGGCCAGCAGCTTGATGAGCAGGCTGTAGGCGCCGGTGGTGTAGTGGATCTCCAGCACCTCGGGCACGGTCTCCAGCTTGCCGATCAGGCGGCCGCAGTCGTGGGCGCGCACTAATTTAAGGCCGATAAAGGCTTGCACCGTGTAACCGAGGCGCTCGTAGTCGATGACGGTGCGCACCCCGCAAATCAGTCCGGCCTCGCGCATCCGGCTAACCCGGGCGTGGATGGTGCCGCCGGAAACGGCTAATTCGCGCGCGATTTCCAGGTACGATACCCGACCCGAGGCCTGAAGCTTTCGCAGTATCGCCCGGTCCAGACTGTCAATCTCCACTGTCGGCTGCGCCATTGCCTGCCCTCCATTATCGATTTGTCAGATTAAACGCTGGTTTACTGATAATATATCATTTGCTTGAATGAATCAATATTCACTTGACAAAAATTGCCGCTTCCTGCCATCATTTCGGCAGGAGACAATCATGCAAGACTCTAGCCCCCTGACCCGGCCGGCCGGCGCCTCGATCGGAGAGACCGAGCACGCCATCAAGCTCATCAAGGATTTTTTCCAGCTCAACCTGGCTAGCGAGCTCAACTTGAGTCGCGTCACGGCGCCGCTCTTCGTGCCCGCCGGCACCGGCATCAACGACGACCTCAATGGCGTGGAACGGCCGGTCAGCTTCCCGGTCAAGGCCCTGGGCGACCAGCGGGTCGAGGTGGTGCATTCCCTGGCCAAGTGGAAACGCCTGGCCCTAGCCGACTACGGCTTCGCGCCGGGCTTTGGCCTGTACACCGACATGAACGCCATCCGGGCCGACGAGGAACTGGACGCCACCCACTCGCTATACGTTGACCAATGGGATTGGGAGAAAGTCTTGACTGACGGCGAGCGTACCCTGGAGACGCTGTACAAAACGGTACGGCGCATCTATGCCGCCATGAAGCGGCTGGAATTTCATCTGCACGACCGCTACCCGGCCCTACCCATCGAGTTGCCCGAGGACATCCGCTTCGTCCACAGCCAGGAGGCGCTGAACCGCTACCCGGAGCTGACGCCGCGCCAGCGCGAGGACGCCTTGGCCGCCGAGTACGGCGCCGTCTTCCTGGTGGGCATCGGCGGACAGCTGTCCAACGGCCAAGCCCACGACGGCCGCGCCGCCGATTACGACGACTGGTCCAGCCCCAACGAAGAGGGCTACCAGGGCCTCAACGGCGACATCATCGTCTGGAATCCGACCCTCGGCCGCGCGCTGGAGCTGTCCAGTATGGGCATCCGGGTATCGCCAGAAGCCCTCGAGCGCCAGCTCAGCCTGGCCGGCCAGGAAGGGCGCCGCCAGCTGTATTTCCACCGCCGCCTGCTTGCAGGTGAGCTGCCGGCCTGCCTCGGCGGCGGCATCGGCCAGAGCCGGCTGTGCATGCACTTCCTGCACAAGGCGCACATCGGCGAAATCCAGGTCGGGCTCTGGCCACAGGCGATGCGCCGGGACTGCGCGGCGCGCGGCATCCAGCTGCTATAATTCTGACGCAGAATCGGCTGGACTGCCAAGCGTCAGGCTAGCAGGTTGTTGAAAAAGCCGGTTGCTTTCTCAACAACCTTAACAATTCCTCGCATAGCTTGCGCTATGCTGCGTAATTGTACCGGCTTTTGAAGTGTTGAAAAGCCGCATCCGCGTTTTTCAACACCCTGCTAGTAGACGCTCAGCGGCCGGCGGAGCGCACGATGCGGAAGCCGACGTCGGTGTAGCGCCCCCCCGGGGCGCGGTTGTCGCGGTTGGAGGAACGCAGATGGGCAGCGATGGCGGTCCAGCTGCCACCGCGGAAGACCCGACCCGCGCCGCTGGTCGCCCCCAACGGATTGTCCAGCGGGTTGTTCACATAAGGGCCGTAACGATCGAAGCACCACTCCCAGACGTTGCCGCTCATGTCGACCAGCCCCAGCTCGTTTGGCGGCAAGAGCCCAACCCGGTGGGTGCCGTAGTCGCGGTTGTTTTCGCCGACGGCATGGGCATTGGTCACGAACCAGGCCACCGCGGCGGCCTCGCTGCCGCCGGCCAGGCTAAAATTGCGACTGGCACTAGCGCCGCGGGCGGCGTACTCCCACTCCGCCTCGGTGGGCAAGCGGTAGCCGTTGGCGGCGCGGTTGACGACCACCGCGTCCCAACTGGCCTCATTATTGGCCGTCGGAATGGCGCCCCAACGGGCTGGGTCGGTGCTACCGGCAATACTGTACACCGGGGTCAAGCCTTCTTTCATGCTCAATTTATTGCAGAAAACCAAGGCATCGTACCAGCTGACCCGCTCCACGGGTCGCGCCGGCGCGTCTGCTCCTTCCATAAAGTAAGCGGGATTGTTGCCCATGACGGCCTCGTATTGGGCTTGAGTCACCTCGGTAGCGCTCATCCAGAAGGGGGCCAGCGTCACCGGGTGAGCCGGGCGCTCGTCGTTGCGGTTATCGGCCACCGAGCCGAGGGTCATGCCACCGGCCGGAGCGCCACCGCCGGCTAGCGGCGAAGTGCCGCCGGCCAAAGGCGAGGTGCCGCCCGCCAGGGGCGAGGGGCTGCCAGCGGCCGGCGCGTCGCCCATGGTAAAGTTGCCACCCGGCACCGCCAGGAACCGGATGCCCGCCGGGTTAGTCCAGGCCAGGCCAACCGCGGCGGCCAGCGGCGGATTGGCACCACCGGCGGCCGGCACCGCCGCCGGGTTCTGGGCCGGCGGCGGACTGGCTGGCGTAGCCACGTTCGGGGTTACCGGACGGTAGCTGAAGTTGACGGCGGCGTTCCGGCCGGCTTCCACCCGGACGGTGCTGGTCTCGGTACGGCCGTCGAGGTAGGTGATGGTAACTGGGATGTCGCCGATTGTCACATTGTTGACCGGCAGGGTACTGCCGGCCGGCAGCTGGACCACCTGGCCCAGCAGGGTTACCGTGCCGGCGGTAACGATGCTGATGGTCAGGCTGCCGGTGGCCACGGTGACGTTGCCGAAGGTCGGCGACGGCGCGCTGACCGTCGGGGCGGCCGCCGCCGCCGGGGTCGACGTGGCCGCCACTGGCTGCAGAACGATGCTCTCGAAGAATTGTTTGTAGACGGCCGGGTTCTGGCGGTTGCCGGTAGCCGTCAACACGCCGCGGGCCGTGGCGTCCAGGATTTCGGAAAGCTCTAGGCCCGGTCGTTCCAGGTGCTGCAGCAGCTCGCCGGTGAAGACGCCGTTGCGGCCGCTGCCATCGGCCGCCGTGCTGCCGGCGCTGGTGGCGTAGACGATGATGCTACCCGGCGGCTGGTTGCCCACCACCGACAAGCCGCGCGAGCCGGAGCGCGCCCAGCCGAAGGGATTGTCGCGGCAGGCGTCCAGGAACACCAGGTTGAGGGCATTGCCGGACTGCTGCATCAGATCCAGCACCACCTGAGCGGACAACGCCCGCTCGCGTAAAAAGGCCTCGGCCGGAATGCTCACCCGGCTGGGAATCAGGTAATTGCTGTTGCCGGATTGCACACCGTGGCCAGCGTAAAAGAATAAGCCGACCGATTGGCGGCTGCCGCCCAGCGATCCAGACAGCCGCACTACGGCCGCTTCCATCTGGCTCAAGTCGGCGTTGGTCAGCAGCTCCACCGTGAAGCCCAGGCGCCGCAGCGCCGCCGCCATGTCCGTGGCGTCGTTGACCGGATTGCGTAAGGCGGTCAGGCCGGTATACTCATTATTCCCGATTACCAGGGCGACGCGCGGGCCATGCCCCTGACCGGCCGGGGGCATGGCCTGGGCCGGCAAAAACACCGCCGCCAGGCACCAGCACAACACCGCCGCGCCAGCGACACGCGCCGGAAAACATGAATGTGCAGCCATGGACCGCCTCCCATTTTAGTTATCATACTTTTATGAAGGGCCAAAAACACCGCCCCACCTTAAAAAATATAGCCCGCCCAGTGATGAAAAGCAAGCTGAAATGACGTGCCGGGATAATCCGTCGGCCAGTGGCGTCTTGGAACTTGGGCAGCGTCCCAATGCCAACTCAGTCTAGGGTCACTTGGTCGTGCCCGGACTGCTTGGAGCGGTACATGGCCATATCCGCCCGGGCGTAGACCTGCGCAGCGGTCTCGTCGCCCGGCTGCCAAACCACCCCGCCGACGCTGACCGAAAGGGGGCCGCCCTCCGGCAGCGCCACGGTACGCGCCGCCTGGCAAACCCGCTCGGCGATGGCCGCCAGGCCGGCCTGGTTAGCCTCCGGCAGAAAGGCGGCGAATTCATCACCGCCCACCCGGCCGCAGACATCGCAATCGCGCAGCGCCGACCTGAGCCGGCCGGCGAAGGCGCTTAGTACCCGATCGCCCTCCGGATGGCCGAAGTGGTCGTTGATGGTCTTGAAGCCATCGAGGTCCACCATTAAAAAACCGAAACTGCGCCCGTAACGCCTAGCACGGGCCAACTCTGCGGCCAGGCTGGCAAAAAACTCCTGCCGAGTACTGAGACCAGTCAGCGAATCGGTCACGGCCAGCCGCTCCACGCGGTCCTGGTAGGCGCCGATGCGCCGCCACTGTCCGGCCGACAATCCGGCCAGTAGCAGAATGGCCAGCGTCACCACGCCGGCCATAACCTGGCGCTGCAGCGAGCTGCGGCGCCAGTGGGCCTCCACTTCGTCCCGGGCGATGCTGATGCGCACCGTCAAGGGCAGCTTACCCACCGCTGTCTCGGCCTGCAAACGGCCGCCCTCCAACGCAAAGGCGACCATGCCCAATGCCGTCGCGTCGAAGGGATAACGGTTCAGGATGGTGCCGTCGTCGCGCAGCAACAGAATGACGGCGCTCTGGCCGGGCAAAGCCTCCCGGTAACGACGCAGCAGCACATCCAGCTCCAGCGCCGCGAACAGAATGAAAATACCGTGATTGGGCTGCGCCAGGCGGTAGGAAACCGGCAGGCCCCATTTCTGGGTGACGCGGCTGAGCACGCTGCGCGCAAAGTGCAGTGTGCCCGGAGCGGCACTGACCTGAGCCAGGTAGTACTCGCGGTCAGTGACGTCAGCCATCGGCGTGTTCGATGAAGACGGAATGTAGAACAGCCCGCCGGACTGGCTGACCATGCGAATGTCCACTTGGTCATCCAGGCTATGGCGGTACAGATCCGTTAAAGCCGAAAACCGCGTGTCGAAGCGCGGATCGGCTTCCTGATGCTCAACCAGCCAGCCCTCCAGGTACTGGACCGCCAGCTCCAAGGAGCCCAGCAAATTGCCGGTAAAGGCTGCCAGCGACTGACTCAGACGCTCCAGATTATCCGCCTCGCGCTGTAAGGCCAGACGGCGATCCGACAAAATCAGCGACAGCGCCGTGGTCCAAACATAAGCAATCAGGACAAGGCTCATCGCCCAAAGCAACAACGTCGGTCGTCGCGGTCGTCGACGAGCCGAGTCGTCTGGCGTGATAGGCGCATACCCGGCCTGCCCATCCGCGCCATCTCGTCGCTCAAGACCTGCCATGCCGGCCTCCTTCGCCACCACCCTGGGCCGAGCCCAGCGCATACTAGTAAGTATAGTTCCTGCCTGGCGGGAAAACCAGCGGCGCGGAGTCGCAAGGCCTGCGCTTGTGGCATAGCGCACCGAAACCGGCAGCGAAACTAGCCACAAGTTGGACTGTAAACCGGTTTAGTCTCAGGCTGACACGGACACAGAATCCAATGAACTCAAAAAAAAGGCTGTCAGGGAACAATCCCGAACAGCCCCTTTTCATCCATCGATTCAGCACTACAAGCGGGGGTAACCCAGTTGATAGACCACTGAACCGAGCAAGATCAAGGTATAATAGTCAATTCAAACGTACCATCAAAAGTTTGATAGCTGTCGCTTGCCTGTAGCCGTCCGGAAACGGTCGTAGCAGGGTGTTGAAAAACGCGGATGCGGCTTTTCAACACCCTGCTAAGTCCAGAAATACTTTTAGCCTTCGACTACCTAGTCATTCATCACTGCCGAGGTGATCTGGTCGCGGTACAGCTTCGGGCAAGGTAATTTCCTGGCCATCAATGGCTTGAAGAAGCAGCCAAGAAGCCCGCGGCCGGCAGCAATTCCAGCTGGCGGCCCTTAACCCGCAGCAGGCCGGCAGCAGCCATTTTGGCCAGTTCGCGCGACAGGGAACTGCGTTCCACCCCCAGCTGCCGGGCCAGTTCCTTTTTGTTAACCGACAGCTGTATGACGCGGTTGTTCTGCTTTCGGCTTTCATTGTCCAGATAACGCAGAATAGTGGCGCGCAGGGTTATTTTAACCCGTTGCTTGACACGTTCCCCCAGCAGGACGGTACGCTGGGCGGTCATTTCGAGGTAAGCGCGCAAAAAGGCCGGCTTGGCGCAGAGCAGGCGAAAAAGCGCCTCGGTCCCTATTTCCAGCAGGCAGATTCGGGACAGGGCACTGATGGTCATCGGATAGCTAGGGGTAGCCGAAAACATCAGGCTGCCGCCCAGGATGGCGCCAGGCCCGAATCGATCTAGCAGCAGGCTACGGCCTTCCTGGTCAATCCGCTCCACCAACACTTCCCCCTCGATGATGACTTCCAGCTTAGTGCATAACTCGGAGTCGAAATGGATGACGCAACCCGCGTCATAACTGGCAAGATGGAAAGCGCCGCCGGCCAGTTGTCGGTCAAGCTCGACCTGTTCGAAACAAGCCAACAAGGGGTGCGCGCCGCGTAACTCGGATAGAATCATAATAGCCCCTTAAAATTCCACTATTTTCCCAAAGCGTTACCATGGTAACACATTTTCGGGATAGTGTTATGCTACAGTGACTGGGCAATTAGCCGTGGCCATGCTGAGCCCGGCCAAAAATGCGGAGGAGTCATGGAATGGATGTTGTAACCATCGGGTTGCTGGCGGTCAGTCTACCGCTGACCCTTGTCACTTTTTTCAAACGGCGCACGCGCAGCAAGGCAGCCTTCGCCAAGGCCCGCAGCATGATGGGCGGCATGATGCCGGATATTGTGGCCATCATTGCGCTGATCGGGCTCGGCCTGAGCTTCCTGACGCCGGAACGAATCGCGGCGCTGCTCAAGTCAGCCGGATCCTTTGGGGGCACGATACTGGCCGCCCTTACCGGCTGTATCACCCTGATTCCGGCCTTCGTGGCTTTTCCGCTGGTGGGCGATCTATTACGCGGTGGCGCCGACCTGATGCCGGCGGTGGCTTTTCTGACGACCCTTACCATGGTCGGCGTAAAGACAATTCCGCTGGAAGCTAGGGAATTCGGGTTGAAATTCACGCTGATCCGCACCGGGCTGAGCTTTGCGCTGGCGCTGGTCGTCGCGGCCATCATGGGGGCACTGGCATGAAATTATTACGCTATCTTAAGCACCACGTACTGATCGCCATCGCTATCCTGGCGTATTTGCTAGTCGCCATGCTGGCGCCTGCCCAAATTCTGCCGGCCCTGAAAACCAGCGGTAAATACCTGCTGGAAATGATGCTGGTCATGCCGGTAGTCTTCATGTTGACCATGCTGATCGAAGTCTGGATATCGCGCGACGGCATTCTCAAATACCTGGGGGAAGGTTCGGGACTCAAGGGGGCAGGCTTGGCGGTCGCCTTGGGTTCGCTCTCGGCCGGGCCGATTTACGCGGCTTTCCCGATCTGCCGGATTTTGCTGTCCAAAGGACTGAGCGTGGCCAATCTGGTAATTATCTTGAGCGCCTGGGCGGTTATCAAAGTGCCGATGCTGGCCATGGAAATCCGCTTCCTGGGACCGGCCTTCATGGCGCTGCGCTGGGCGCTTACCGTCACCGCCATCATCTTAATGGGCTTCGCAATCGGCTGGCTGGTTAAGCGGCGCGAGATACCGGTTGAAGAAGATGCCGGAAAGCGTGAAGCCGCTGTCATTATCGACCAGGGTCGCTGCACTGCCTGCGGGCTCTGCGTGCGCGCCGCCCCGGAGTGGTTTGCCAAAGGCAGCGACAGCGTCCAGGTGACCCCGGAGCGGATGGCCCGCGGCCTGACGGAGGCTGAACGCGCGCCACTGGCACGCCTGTGCCCGTTCGGGGCCATCGGCTAATTGGCTAGCCGGGCGGCAGCCGCCGCCCGGCTAAATCAGGACAGAAGCCCGCCAAACCACTGCAGGGCACGATCTATTTCGCCAACGGAGACAGGCCCTTCTGATCCATCGACATAAAAACCGGCCGGAGCGGCAGCCACTACCGCGCCTTTTCCGGCCAACCGCCGGGAAAGCGGCTCAGCGGCATAGCCAAACACGCGAACCATCACCTTTAAGAATCCTGAATTTATCTTTGCGACATCCACACGGGTATCGAAGGCCGCGGCCTTTTTCCCAACCAAGGCGCCGCGGCTCAGCCCTTTCAGCCAGGCCTTGATGGCTGGCGTGGCGGAGAATGCTCTGGCAGGAGAGGCAAGCACCAGCAGATCCGCGGCGGATAGCATGGACATATCGATAGCACCGACCCGAACGGCCGATACCTCCTTCCCGGCCGAGCCAACCATGGCATTTGCCAGCTTTTCAGTGTTGCCGAAAACCGAATCATATACGATCAGAACGCGCATCAAGCCCTCCTGGCAATTCACGAGCCATCAAGCACCTCCGCCATTTTATGAAAATGATTGAAATGCCCAATAAGTAAAGCATAGTTTGGCTCTCTCTTTCAACTCAGCCCAATTCATGCTGATTATATCAGCATTTCCTTCAACCCAGCTGCGCAGTACCCTGATAACGGCCGTGCTGAGCGTAAGCAATTCAAATTTTTACAGGCAGCCGTTTCGCCCCCTTGCTATTAAACAACATTTGGCACGGTTTGCGCCGCTTATTTCACATTCAATTTATCGCCAATCGCTTTGGCCATGTTTACGAATTCCGATGGCATCAGAATTATGGTCGTGGTATTTTGCTCCGCGCCAACTTCAGTAATCATCTGCATTCTTCTCAATTCCAATGACGATGGATTTTTGGCGATTTCTTCAGCCGCTTGGGAAAGTTTCAAACTCGCTTCAAGCTCGGCCTCGGCCTTGATGATTCTGGCGCGTTTTTCCCTGACTGCCTCCGCTTCTTTCGCCATAGCGCGCTGCATGTTTATCGGCAATTCAACATCCTTCATTTCCACAAGTTCAATTTTTAAGCCCCATGACTCGGTTATTTGATCAACAATATTCTTGATGGAATTATTGATAATATCACGGTCTTTCAAGACCTCATCCAGAAGGTGTTGGCCAATGATATTCCGGAGTGCCGTCAACGAGGCTTGATACGAAGCATTTCTAAAATCCTTTACTGAAATTATCGCCTTTTCCGGATTGACAATTTTATAATACATCACGGCGTTTACCTTGATCGTGACACTGTCTTTTGTTACTGTTTCTTGCGATTCAATATCAACGGTGTTGGTCCTGATATCAACCTGCTGTTTTGTGTCTATCAATGGAATGATCCAGTACAAGCCAGGCCCCTTAACTTTATGAAACCTTCCCAATCTGAAAATCACACCTCTCTGATATTCCTGGTCGATCCTCAGCCCGGAAACAAAAATGAAAACTACCAGAAGGCCGCCTGCAATCAGTAATCCCGAAATGAATGTCATGGTATCTCCTTCTTCCTTTGGTGCTAGGCTCCCGGGTATATTGAATTCAACTCTTACCCAACATCCGGTTACGTCCTGCTTCATCCGAACCAGGGCTCCGCCAACGAAAGTATAATCCAGCCTGTCAGTTTTGCAAGCGCAGCAAACGCGTCAATCCCACCTCCATTTGTGGCAATTCCAAACTTCCAAACCCCGGCCGTTGACAATCAACCAAAAAACGCTACAGTTAATGGCACGCGCACAGGAGGGCTACATGCAGGAACGACAGATGACCGCAGGTGAGCGGGACCGGCTGCAGAAAGACCTGCGCGACACCCGGAGCTTCAGCACGGTATTGGCGGTAATGGTCGTGACCCTCGGCGGGCTGGCCGCGTTCTTCGGCTGGCGTGGCGACTACCTGATCCTGGGCGTCCTGGGCGGCCTGGCCTTGCTGCTGGCCATCCCGTTGGCCGGTCAAGCCGGGCGGCTGGTCAAACTGCTGGCCGACCTGCGCGATGGCCGGGTGACGCTGCGCAGCGCGCCGCTCTCCGCCAAGTACGCCATCTCCCTGAAAAGGCTTACCTCGCACTTCATCAAGGTGGGAAAATCCGAATATGGCGTCAGCAAGGCCACCTGGGACGCCCTGCGCGAAGGCGACGAGCTGACAATCTGCCGCGCCGGCCGCTCGGACACCCTACTGGGCCTGAGGCGTGCCGACGGCCAGCCGCTTGAGCCGGGCTGAGGCTCCGCACCCCAGGTTGCCAATGCCTGACAGCTAATCCTCCACGGCGCCTAGCAGGGTGTTGAAAAACGCGGATGCGGCTTTTCAACACTTCAAAAGCCGGTACAATTACGCAGCATAGCGCAAGCTATGCGAGGAATTGTTAAGGTTGTTGAGAAAGCAACCGGCTTTTTCAACAACCTGCTAGAAACGGAGCGGCCATGAAACCGGTAAAAAGAGATGTATTGATAGCCTGCTTGTCATGCCTTTGTTTCTCCTGCGGACCAGACAAGCCTGAGAATTCGGGGCGGTCATTTTACATGGGTTTTACGCCCTGGCCATATGCCCCCACCCAGCAGGCCGTGAATGACGTCTACTCGTTCATCAATGCCGAAGGCGATCTAGTCGCCCACCATTTTCAGCAGGGCATACCCTACACGGCGGATACGGCGGACTTTTCCTCGTATCACCAAAGCATCCAGGCTGAAATCGACGGCCGGCTCGCCGCCACCGCTTCAGGCAAGCTGATGTATCTGGCCATCGATTCCTTGAATGGCGCCCGTGATGACCTAGCTGACTTGTGGACGGACAGCGGCACGGCGCCGCGCCCGGCACCATGGGATTCCAAGGGCTTCGATGATCCGGCCGTCATCGCCGCCTATATCGAGTTTTCGTTGACAGTGCTAGAAAAATTCAGAACGGCGTACGGAACACTGCCGGCCTACTTCAATTACGGCACTGAGATCAGTGACCTGATGATCAATGATCCAGCCAAATTTTCGGCGTACACCGTATTCGCCCGAGAAGTCTACACCAACATCAAGGCGGCCTGTCCGTCGCTTAAAATGATGGTATCCATCGCCTTAAAGACGCCGGGCAGCGCCGAAATGGCAAGCGCGCAAGCCGGTTTCACGCGGATCCGCGACTATGTCGACGTGGTGGGGATCAGCACCTACGGCTACGCCTTTTACGGCCATGCCGACAAAGGCAATCCCGACAATCTCCCGGCCGACTGGCTTACGCAAATACTGATGATCGCGCCGGGCAAACCGTATGGCGTGACCGAAACCGGCTGGATTGCTGAAAACCTGTCCATACCGGCCTACGGGCTGGCAGTAGCCGGCAGCGAGAGCTGGCAAAACAAGTATCTTGCCAGGCTGTTCGACGAGTGCAACAACCAGCTTCAGGCCGAACTGTTGATATGGTTCACCGCCTATGACTATGACAGATTGTGGTCCGAGACGCTGGCCGGCGCCGATCTGCCAAAAATCTGGAAGGATACAGGGCTGGTGGATGAGGACTTCCGGGAACGGTGCGCGCTTGCCACCTGGCGGAACTGGCTGAGACGACGTCACTGACGCCTGGTTTTCATCTATCGATTGCAAGACAGTTTGCCGCAAGATGAGCCTGGCCTAGCCGTTCACCTATGACGGCCAACTCCGACGCCTGGCCAATCGGACAGCGGGAGCAATTTGTTAATTGCCTACTATAGCCGTCGCCTTGAGTTCCTTGATAGCCGCGATGTCGAATTTGGATGGTTCCCGGCATAGTCCGGCGATCGCATCAAGCGGGGCAAGGGCCGTCAGCCCGGCTTTTTGAGAATAGAGTCGGTGATACGCAGCTTGCCAAGGCCGTGAAAACAGGCGGCAAAGTCAGTTCCGTAAGCGAGGAAGAACTCAGCTTGAAGTCTCCCCTATCTTCTTGTAACACGATCGACGACTCCACCGCGATACGGCTTATATTAGCATAACACAATAACATAGGCTAGCGTTATAATCAGACAGTTAGCTTTTATGGAAATATCATCTTCCGCCTAGCCGACACACCATGTTATTATTCTTTTTATTAATCCCAGCGTCTGCGCATCGGAGAATGATATTATCACAAAACATGTCTGGCCTCAAAATGATGCCTGAATGGCCTTATTTTTCCGGATAGCAAGATTAATAGCTAAGCCTGCCGATAGTGGGCAATTTGGGGTAATACAGCGAAAGCAAGCGGCGGCGCGGTTCCAGGCGAGAGTATCCTTCTGACCAGCGCGCCAGCCTGATTCGTTCGGATCGGGGATTTGCCCAATCGCTTACTGCTCCATCTTTACGCTTTACATTCACCGAAAAGCTGGTACAATGGTAGGAACAGGATCACTCCAGCAAGGTGGACGCAATGGCTAAAGTACTCATCAAAGACGTTACCAAGATTTATGAAGGCAATGTGACGGCTGTCAATAAAGTGAATATCGTCGTTGAAGACAAGGAATTTGTTGTCTTCGTAGGTCCATCGGGTTGCGGGAAATCCACCACGCTGCGCATGATCGCCGGCCTGGAAGAGATTTCCGGTGGCGAGGTGATTATCGATGACGTGGTTGTAAACGACATCCCGCCCAAGGACCGCAACATTGCCATGGTTTTCCAGAACTACGCCCTGTACCCGCATATGACGGTGTACGAGAACATGGCCTTTGGCCTTAAAATACGTAAATTCAGCAAAACCGAGATTGAGCAGCGCGTCCGCGAGGCTGCCCGCATTCTTGATATCGAAAGCTATCTGAACCGCAAACCCAAAGCTCTTTCCGGCGGTCAGCGCCAGCGCGTCGCGCTTGGCCGAGCCATCGTTCGCAATCCCAAGGTGTTCCTTTTCGACGAGCCGCTGTCCAATCTGGACGCCAAACTTCGCGTCCAGATGCGCGCCGAAATCATCGAGCTGCACAATCGCCTACAGGCCACCATGATTTACGTTACCCACGACCAGGTGGAAGCCATGACCATGGGCGACAAGATCGTCGTCATGAAGGACGGCCTGATTCAGCAGATCGGCTCACCCTTGCACCTCTACAATAATCCGGCCAATCGTTTTGTGGCCGGCTTTATCGGCAGCCCGCCCATGAACTTCATAAACCTGCAGGTGACCAAGGGGCCCAAGGGCATAGTGCTCGACGAGGGCAGCTTTCAGCTGGTACCGGCCCCTGAGCATGCCAAATACCTGGAATCCTATGCGGGCAAATCGCTTACCATGGGCATCCGTCCCGAGGACCTGCATTATGCCGAACAGGCCACCGCCCCCCGGATCAAGGCTAAGGTCAGCGTGGTAGAACCGCTGGGCGCTGAAATCCACCTGTGGGCCCGCACCCAGAACAACCAGTTTATATCGCGCGTCGGCCCGCAGCATATATTGCGCATCGGCCAGGAAGTTTCCTTTGAACCGGTAATGGAGCAGGCCCGCTACTTTGATATGGAGACCGAACTGTCCATCATACCGGTCGGCCAAGTTGAGGCAAAATAAGGCTCGCCAGAGACAGCTTCCTGGCCAGAAGCGGCCAGGCCGGACCTATTCGGAAGCGGTAAAATCCACCAGTATCCAGAGCAGTTCGCAAGGCTCAAGCGCCAGGTCTTCGTGAGGCAGAACAATGCGGCCATCCAGCAGGTTCGCGCCTTGGGCTCCACCCAGAAAATCAGCCAGTCTGACAGCCGGGATAATAACTGGTTCTTCCGAAAAATTGCCCAGCACGGTCAGCAGCTGCCCTTCGGCCTGTTTGTGGTAAGCCAGTATCGCCTTGTTGCCGCCATCCAGCACGGCCAGAGACTGCACTGCAAACAATTTATAACTCCGGCGCAGCTGGGCATAGCGGCGGAGGCACTGGAACATGCGACCGGCCACGCTATTCGCGTCCAGACGCTGCTTGTAGAGCGACTCGCTCCAGCGCGGCCGATGTACCCAGCGACTGTCGGCGGCATGGGCCGGATCCTGCAGATAGCCATAATCATTCAGCGCCGCCACCTCGTCACCCAGATACAATAGCGGCAGGCCGCCGACCGAATACACAATGCCGTACAACAACTGCAAGCGTCGCAACGCCGTTTCCAGCATGGTCGCCGAGCCTTCCTCCAACGCTCTTTCCAGGCCGGCCAGCGAAGCAGCCGTACCACAGATACGGCGGTCGCCATTCAGCGGATTATACTGGAAACTCACGCCCCGGCTGAAACTACCCGGAAACCGGCCTAAATAAAATTCGTTCAAAAAGGAACGGTGGTCGGCCCCTTTTATTCCCAACTCGGCCGCGTCTTCATCGGCAAAAGTCCATCCGATATCATCGTGGCAACGGACATAATTAACCCAAGCACAACCGGAGGGCAGGTGGTGGCGTTTAGCCAGGGAAGCAGCCAACAGTCTGACATCCTTGGTCGCGGCCGCCTCCCAGAGTTCCGCCATCAAAAGCGGATTATAGGAAAGTTGGCATTCGCGTAGATCAATATATTTAGCTATATCATCCGGATGTACGATAGCCTCGGATTTAAAGAGTAAGCCAGGACAGGCCAGGCGGGCCAGACTCTGAAAAGCGCGAATGATGGTATGCGCCTGCGGCAGATTCTCGCAGCTGGTGCCAGCCTGTTTCCAGATAAAGGCCACCGCATCGAGGCGCAGCACGCTGACTCCCCGATTGGCCAACCCGGTCATCTCGGCGGCCATCGCCCGGAACACTTCCGGATTGCGGTAATTCAGATCCCACTGAAAGGAATTAAAGCTGGTCCACACCCAGCGGGCCATGCCGGCATCCCAGGTAAAAGAACCTTTACGGTGTTCCGGGAAAATATCGCGCAGATGGGCTTGATAGGCGACGGTCTCGGCTTGATCGGCAAACAGGTAATAAAAGTCCTGGAAACGCGGCTGACCATCCTTGGCCTTCAGGGCCCATTCATGCTCATTCGAAGTGTGATTAAAAATGAAATCGACAACCAGCGCCATGCCGGCCTGGGCTAGTTGCGCTGACAAGTTTTCCAGGTCAGTCATGCTACCGAGTGCTGGATCCGTTTCCCGATAGCTGGATACCGCGTAGCCGCCATCGTTTTCCTTCTCCGGCGCCAGGAAAAAAGGCATCAGGTGCAAATAACTAATCCCGAGTTCTTTCAAATACGGGATGCGATCCGCCAGGCCCTTAAAACCCTTGGCAAAGCGGCCTGCATAAGCGACCGCCCCGACCTGTCGACCATCTAGCTGCAGGCCGGATTCGGGTGGATGCTTTCGATCGTATTCCCGCAGCCGCGCTGGCCGTGAACAGAAGGCGGTAAAGGTCTCCGCAATCAATTCCTCGAACTGGAAGGCAAAATCCGGGCGCTCGCCATAGAGTGACCACAACAGTTCAATCAGGCGAGGAAGCTCCACCTCCAGGCGGGTGGAAAAATCCGGCCAGAAAGTAGAATCGGGCATCCGGCGCGCGGTCCAGCGTTCTTGGCACTGCTCCAGGAAACAGGCGAGCGTCCTTTTCATTGACAATTCCTTAACCGACAGGATTCTGCCAGCAGCCTACTTGATCGAACCGGCAACCATGCCTTTAACAATATATTTTTGGGCCAGCAGGAAAAACAATACCACTGGAATCATGGCCATCAAAATAGCGGTCAGTATAAGATCCCATTGCTTCACAAAAGCACCGGCGAAATTGGATACCGCCAGCGGTAAAGTCTGGATAGCATTTCCTTTTCCGAGGACAAGCAAGGGTAACAGATAATCATTCCAAATCCATATGCCGTTTAAAATCAGAACCGTCACGTGAATCGGCGTCAGGATGGGGAAAATGATTTTATAAAAAATCTGGAAGCGGGAGCAGCCGTCTATGGTGGCGGCCTCTTCCAGCTCAAGAGGAATACTCTTGATAAAGCCATGGAACATGAAAATAGATAGCGAAACGCCAAATCCGATATAGGCCAGTATCATGCCAGCGTAAGTGCGCAAAAGCCGAATACCGGTAAAGTCGGTAATGGCACGCAACCAGGAAAGAAGCGGCAGCATAACTATCTGAAAAGGTATAACCATAGCGGCCACAAAGATAAAGAATATGGCGGTTGAGGTGCGCGATTTGGTACGCACCAGAACCCAGGCCGCCTGCGACGATAGCAGATTAATGAACACGAGCGATAAAACCGTAATCAACAGCGAAGACAACAGAGAAGCTGGATAACGGATATTCGGGCTGGTCCATATACTGGCGATATTCTTGAAAATATTGCTCCAGTGACTGGGTAAGGCCAGCGGGTACTGCGTTACCTCAAAGGCCGTCTTGGCCGAGTTGATAAATACCAACACAAAAGGAAACAGAAATACAATAAACATCAACAAGGTGAATATTTCGACATTTATTCGCCCGGCTTTGGCTAATCTCATAATTCCAGCTCCTTTTTTTTATTCATTCCCACCTGAATCAGCGAAATTACCGTCAGCACCAGGAAAAACAGCACAGCCCGCGCCTGTCCCATCGCCAACAAGTTGGAGCGGAAAGCGGTGTTATAAATATTAAGCGCCAGTAATTCCGTCCCCAAGATCGGTTGATCCATAAAAATGGTGGATGGACCTCCAGATGTAAGCGAAACATTGACATCAAACTGTTTGAAGCTCTGCACAAGGGTCAGGAACATGGTAACGGTAAAAGCCTGTGCCACCATGGGCAAGGTAATGGCCCGCAGACGCTGGAAAGGGGAAGCCCCGTCTATCATGGCCGCTTCCATCAGCTCTACCGGGATATTCTCGATAGCGGCGACATAAATCATCATAATGTAACCGGCGTACTGCCAGGTTCCAACAATAACCAGAGCCATAATGGCCGAAGCAGGATTACCAAGCATCAGGTTTTCCGGACTGGATAGAAACGAAAAGATCGGCAGTATTTTGCCAAGCGACGGGATGGCATTATTGAAGATAAACTGCCATATATAGCCGAGAATCAGCCCGCCGATCAAATTGGGCAGAAAAAACCCGACTCTATAGAATTTACTCAGTTTTATTTTACTAGTAACCAGCAGAGCCAGGGAAAAAGCCATAAAATTTATAGCAATCATATTTAGTAAGGTATAACCAACGGTTATTCCAAATGAATGGGCAAAGGCAGCGTCCTTAAACGTAGCAATGTAGTTTTCCAATCCAATAAACCGCAAGGCGTTGTCGGCCCGGGCCGAAGAGGTCCAGTTCGTGAATGAATAAAAAATACCAAGCACAAAGGGCACAACTATTACTACGGCAAAGGCAATCAAAACTGGCGCTAAAAACAGCCAGAATGACAAACGCCTCTCGGATTTACTGGTCATGTTCCCTCCTTGGTACATAAAAAACAGGCACAGCCGCAAAGCCGACAGGCTGCCGGGCTGTGCCTGCGAACCGGGAACACCTGGCTCCCGGCTGTAACTTTTCTACGTTTACTCCTTATTGTCAATAAAGGCCTGGGTCATAAGGTCGATGAATTGGGCCTTATTAATCTGTCCCCCGGCAAACTGATTATAAATCGGGCTGAGTGTTTTGTCACGGAAGTCTTCCGAGAAATAATACTGGTTCCAGGAATAGACTTTTCCGGCGGCGGCATAGGCCTGGACAGACTGCGAAAGCTGTCCGCTGGGCTGCAGGCTAATTCCGGAAAAAGCCGGGATCATGCCAGCTTCGGTTACCATGTAGGTATGGCCGGCGGCAGTCGTCGCCAGATCGGTCAAGAACTTTTTAGCCAAGGCTACATTGTCGGAATCCTTGTTGACGGCGTAGAATGAGGGAGCCGCCACGAAAATACCATCCGTAGCAGCGGCCGTAGAACCATGCGGAGCAAAGGCCATCGTGAAGGTGGCATTGGCGGCCTTCATGTTGGGATCAGTCCAGTTACCCTGATGCAAGAAAGCAGCCTTGCCAGTAGCAAAGGCGCCGACCTGGGAATCATAGTTACCGGTGGTCAGGATAGTCTTGTCGGCATATTTGAACAGCAATTCAACCCAGTCGGCATACTCGGACAGACGCCTTGCGTCCACATTTCCGGCCAACAGATTGTTTACTACCGACAAGTCACCATAGCGCAAACCATTCGATAGTAGCGAGTTGAAATTGTGATGGGCGGTTACCCAACCCATTTCAATGCCGGCCGCCATGGAAACGACTGAATCCAGACCAAGCTGGGCTTTCATAGCGTCGATTTTGGCAAAGGCCGCCTGGTAGCCAGCGTAATTTACCAGCGTCCTGGGATCGACACCGGCTTGAGCCAGAACATCGGCATTATAAGCCATTCCCCAGCCTTCAACAGCCACCGGGAAGCCATAGGTTTTCCCGTTATAAGTAAAAGCAACGGCCGTCTTGGAAACCCAGGGCTCACCGCTGAGGTCAAGAATCAGGCCTTCCCAGTCTTTGTAACTCTGCAAACCATCAAAGGCAAAAATGTCGGGCATGTCGCCAGCGGCGAAGTCAGCCTTTAACTGGGGACCTAAACCACCGGAAGCGCCGCCAATGGATTTGATTACCACATTGACATTGTTGGCTGCCCCCCAGGCCAGGGCATAGGCGCTCAGCATGGCGTCAATCTCGGGCTTGCCCTGCATAAGGGTGATCGTTGGAGTTTCTGCTTCTTTATTGCAAGAAACAAAAAGTGACAGGACCATAACCATGGCCAGTACCAGAACCAGAAGCTTCTTCATACACGTTCCTCCTGAAAAAAAATAGATGCACCGCACAAAAACCACGCCAAAAGCTTATTTCAAAAGCAAGGCGCTTCTAAATAAGCACAAAAACCGACAACCGCGCCGGGCGATCCGCACCTCCTGTTAGCCCGGATCAGGCACTGGTTCGCTCGACCACTGACACCCGAAGCTGTATGTTCTGCAAGGGGCGATCCATTTCCCGAATCCGCCCGAGCAACAACTCCGCCGCCAGTCGTCCCGATTCCTTCAGAGACTGGTTAATAGTCGTAAGTTCCATAAAATCAGCGGCCTCGATATCATCAAAGCCGATGATAGCCAAATCCTCCGGCACCCTCAACTGGAGGGCCCGGGCGGCTTTTATGACCCCGATAGCCTGAATATCCGACATCGCGAACACCGACCGCGGGCGGTTCTTTCGCCGTAACAAGTCCAGGGCTAGTTGATAACCGCCTTCAACCGACACCTCCCCAAACAGCGCAAATTCCGGTCGCAGCGGCTGGCCGGCCGCCTTAAGTGCGTCTTGGAAACCTTTAACGCGCAATTCACTAGGCTGCAGCGAATACGGCAAGGCCACCTTCTGTCCAATGTAGGCACAGGGGGCGTAACCCTTGGAAAGCAGGTACTCAGCGGCCAAAGCCCCCCCATGGACATTGTCGCATTCAATCGAACAAAACAGCGGGTTGTGCTGCTCAACCATTACCACTTGCATGCCAGAACGGTGCAGAAGTCTGGCATTAGCTTCATCCAATGACATAGCCATGACGATAATCCCGTCCAGCCGTTTGGTAAAAGCGCCATTGCGTAGATAATTATCCAGCTGCTGCGGCAGATCGATGCTATACACTAGCAGCTCGCAGTTGGCAGCATGTAAAACCGGAGTTATACCCTGCATCCGCTCCACAAAGGAGGGTGCCGGAAAAAAGGGCACCAGGATGCCGATACGGCCAGTCTGGCGGCTTTGCTTGGTCCCGGCATTGCCGTGCCGGATATAGGCCAAGGCGTCGATCGCAGCCTTGATGCGGGCGCCAGTTTCGCCGTTTACCTTGTCCGGGTTATTGAGGTAGCGGGAGACTGTAGAAATACTGACGGCTGCCTGATCGGCCACATCGTAGATCGTAACCGCCGGTTTATGAATCATACCCCATCCTGACTGCAAAACTACAAAAGAATATTCATGAAAGTACTTTTATAGTAAAAGAGCATTACCGAAATCTGTCAAGCTTTATTTTCAGAAATAATCAGCTTAAAAGGACCAGGCGGCTAGTTTTTCCAGGGGAAGATCAGGCTCTTCAAACTACGTTCCCCGAGACGCGCCTGTTCATCGGCCAGCAGAATCGCCCAAGGCACCGGTTTGGACAGAGCACCGGCCGGCAATGACTCCAGCCACTGATACTTGAACAGGCGCAGGTACAGCGCGTCGGCCAGATTTAGCAAAACGCCGGCTGGACCGGGAATCAGAAAGGCTGGCAAGGCTGAAACCACCAGGCAAAAAACACTATGCCCGAGCAGAAAAAACGAAAAGCCGGAATTATCCATGAAGAATAGCAGGCAGCGCTTCATGATACCGGGCAAGGCAGTACTATAGCCCCGAGTACGGGCATACACAAACAGCGGCAGATAATATTGACCAACCAGCAGGCAGAATAAGGTAAACCAGCCGAGGAGCCCCAGCATGACCAGTGAAAAAACATTTCCCGCTGCCAGATAATGAGGCGCCACGGCCCATAACGCCACCACCAGGGCGGAGACCAGCATCGCCAGCGTGAAGCCCGGAACCAAGGCCTGGGGCACCGAGACAAGGGCCAGGCGCAGCGAAATACGCTCGCCAGGCGCGGCCTCGGCCACTGCCGCCATGACGGCGGCCAGCCAGACGCAAGCCGCCACCAGCGACGCGGCCACCAGAACTGTGGCCAGCCAGCCTGGCGCGGTAATGAACAACAGCGGAATTAAGGGCACCGCTACACACACCAACAGTCCGGCATTAAAGAGGACCAGTACAAACAGGTTATCCCAGAGGTCGAAGAAAGATTTGCGGATAAAAAGCTTAATCATGGTTGGTGTGTAATAATTTCTTCCGCCAGATCCGCCGCCACCAGCACCAAAGGCTCACTGCTCAGTTTCAGACTGACAGCCGGCTTAAAGGTGGCGCCGGCCAGCACATCCCAGCCCGATAAAGCGCCCAGCCCAAACTTTTCGGTATTCAATTGACCACGCCGGCCATCCAGATTAAACAAGGCCGTAAAAACCGGACGAGAGCCGGTAAAACCCTCCGCCAAAACCAGGCCGAGTGCCGGCTGGTGGAAGGCATAGCGGGTAGTCAAAGCCCGTAACTGTTTACCGATAGCCTGCATACGGCTAAAAAAGGCCAGAAAGTCGCCATCGGCCTGACTGCGATCCAAAGGGTCATTGGAAAAAAGATCCGGCTGCTGCGTTAAACCCCACTCCTGCCCCATATAGGCAAAGAAAGTACCGGGAAGAAGCATCCACAGCGCGGTAATATTGCGCAGGCGATCAGCCTGCGGCACCAACGCGGCAATGCGGGCCTGGTCGTGATTCTCCAGAAAGCGGGCCTTGCGGGCGTCCGCTGGATACATGCACGATTGCAGCTCGATAAAATCCAAATAGGGCTGGATTGACGCTGAACCACGGATAAACTCATCGAGGAATTCGCGGCCGTCATAATCGTAGGTCAGGTCAAATGCGGCGTGCAGCTCACTGTCACTGGCTGCGTAATGGCCATGCTGACGCAGATAGGCCACAAATTCCTTGTGCACGCTCTCGGCCAGCCAAATCGTCGGCTTGATGGCTTCTGCCCGACGGCGGGCTTCAAGCCAGAAATCCACCGGCACCAGACTGGCCACATCACAGCGAAAACCGTCCGCGCCCAGCCGTACCCATTTTTCCAGGCAGGTAATAAGGTACTCACGCAGACCAGCGCTGGAAAAATCCAGGTCGACCACATCCGACCAGTCTTCAACCTTCCGGCCGGGCTGGCCGTCAGCCCCCTGGATAAACCAAGCGGGATGTTCCTTCACCAAGACTGAATCAGGCGAAGTGTGGTTGTACACCACATCCATGATCACAAGGAGGCCCAGTTTATGAGCGGCCGCAAAAAAGTCCTGCAGAGCCTTTTCACCGCCCAGCGCCGGATCGACCACGCGATAGTCGGCAATGGCATAGGGGCTGCCCATCGGGCCTTTACGGGCCACCTTGCCTATAGGATGCAGCGGTGTCAAATAAATAATATCAAAGCCCAGACCGGCGATACGCGGCAACTCGGCCATCGCGGCAGCCAGCGTTCCTTCAGGCGTAAAGTTGCGCGGAAAAATCTGGTATATTGACTGTGCCCCCAGCTTGGCAACTAACTTGTTCCACATCGCAGCCTCCAGTAGTGAAAGTAGTTTCATACTTATACTGCACCACTGTAGGGCAGACAGGGAAGAATGTCAAACTAGCGCGAGTACAATTTGCACCAACTACGCAGACGATCCCAGGCTTTGTCTTTCAGGTCGCGCGCTTTCATGCGCCAAATCCAGTTGCCGCCCAAGGTAGACGGTATATTCATGCGCGACTCTTTGCCAGCCTCCAGAATATCCTGCAACGGAATGATGGCCAAGCGGGCTACCGAGCGCAAGCTCTCACGAACCAGCACACTACAAATATCCTTTGGCTTGTAGCCAAGGTATTCCTGTATGAAAGCCAATTCCGGCTCATCGGCTGGCTTGTATTTGCCAACCAGGGTATCATTATCATGAGTACCGGTATACACAATACAGTTTTCCGGATAGTTATGCGGTAAAAATACATTGGTATCATCGAAACTGCGACCGTCAGGCCCAGGACCAAAGGCAAATTGCAGGATTTTCATCCCCGGCAACTTGAACCCGTCCCGCAACTGGCGGACTTCCTCGGTGATCAAACCCAGATCTTCGGCAATAATGGGAAGATTATCGCCAAGCTTGGCCTGCAGGGTCCTGAACAGTTCCTGCCCTGGCGCCTTCTGCCACTCGCCGACGCGCGCGGTTTTCTGCAAATACGGCACCGCCCAATAGGCCTCAAAGCCGCGAAAGTGATCAATCCGGACAAAATTATACAAACGTAAGGCGTGTTCAATCCGGCTGATCCACCAGGCAAAACTCTGAGTTTGGTGCGCCGGCCAATCATACAGGGGATTCCCCCATAATTGGCCGTCGGCGCTGAAGTAATCGGGCGGCACACCGGCCACTTTGCGCGGCATCATCGCCTCGTCCAACATGAACAGCCCTGGCGCGGCCCAGACATCTGAAGAATCCATGGCCGTAAAAATCGGCAGGTCACCAACGATACTGATGCCGCGACGGTTGGCATAGGCTTTCAGCGCTTCCCACTGCCGATAGAAAAAGTACTGCTGAACCTTGATCGCCTCGATTTCGGCAGCATGGCCTTGCCGCCAGTCAGGCAGGGCTGAAGGGTGACGTCTTTTAAGGGACTCCGGCCAGCTAAGGTTCCAAATCGAGAATTCCCTGCCGTTGGCGACGGCTTCAAGATCATAGACCGCTTTTATGGAGCGGAATAGCGCATAATCATCCAACCAGGCCGCTTCAGTTTTTATGAAAGCCAGATAATCCGCCTTGTTACCGCGCTTTTTAAGAAAAGCAGCCGCCGCTTTACGCAACAAAGGGGTTTTCTTCTCGATCAACGGACCATACGCCACATTATTGATGACCCGATCCTCCAGCGCCTGGATATCGCGCTTCAGCAACAGACCGTCTTTCCACAAAGCCTCGATATCTATCAGCAATTCGTTGCCGGCGAAACTGGAAAAGGCGGCATACGGCGAATCACCGTAACCGGTCGGACCAAGCGGCAGAATCTGCCAGACTTTTTGCCCGGCGCTTAATAGACGGTCGACAAAGGCATAGGCGGCCGGCCCCAGATCGCCAATGCCGTATTTTGACGGCAGCGAAGTTATATGCAACAGCACACCGCTGCAACGCTCGATATTCATAGAAACTCCCCCCGGCCCCGGCGACTGAAACCGGTAAACGTAGCGAATTATATGATGATGGCCGGCCAAAAACAAGCAGAGGCGCGCGCAGAAGCCTGGACAGACTCCTAGCCAAACGCCAAAGCGAACAAGGACGGCTAGTCGCCTTTGACGACCAGCTCCAACGGCCGGCCAGCGCCTGGCTGGGGTCAAGCGGCTAGGCGGCAGGAATACATGGCCCTTAATAATAAACAGCTTCCTATGGCGGATACTAGTCCCAGCGCGCCCAGAATGAAAATTTAACTAGTGAATTCCAGGCTGTAGGAAGCAATTACATTGCTTAAGCCAACGTATGAATACATCAGCTTCGTCAATGCGCGAGGGCAGGATGTAAAATCCCTTTTCCTGTACGGTCTTAGCGCGCCCAAGCTTGGCTTTGCTATCTTTTAGTTGCGCATAATCAAAATCGGAAAGGCCGGCTCTGCGTTCTTGATCATTCAGGTAAGAAGTCAGATTCTCCGAGATGAAGCGGTAGAACAGCATGCCCAGCACAGAGGTCTTAAAATCCCAGCCGTCAACGCTGCCGCGCAGGTCGTTGGCGATGCGCCAGATGGTTTTATGGAGTTCAGCGCGTTCCGTTTCTTTGATGGTGTTCATTCTTTTGGGGCTTCCTTCATTCCGGTAGTATAGCTTCAATTCGCCGGCGTCGTCCATCGAACTTTACTATCGCGCTACTTATAATCCAACAAACCCCGTTCCATCTGACCGCCATACTCCGCATCGGCAAAAATATACCAACCAGTCGTAAGCGCTACCATCCCCCCGTTGGCGCAGTTTTATAGCTTCTCGGATCAAGCCGGTACGGCAGCAGCTGGCTGACGGCCGCCGGGTTATCCGCTACCAAAGGCAGGGTTG
>Ga0154537_127_pt1 | contig 102301 bp, 81 predicted proteins | sample RifGroF1_FD_105680 | JGI IMG/M metagenome (GOLD analysis project Ga0154537, IMG submission 105680) | Spirochaetes bacterium GWF1_60_12 | reverse complement strand
GCTCCGGCCAGGATGAGCAGGTTGCCGCCCTCATGCAGGACGGCGGCCAGCTGTTCGGGGTTCAGCCCGGTCAGGTAGTCGGGCGCCGCCGGGGCCGGGGGCCTGGTCATTTTGGCGCCGCCGGTACCGGCGCCGCCGCTATCGGTACAGCTTCCAGGTCGACACCGCGGACAGCGCTGATGCGCACCTCCAAGCGGTCGCCAGCCTGCAGGTTGCCGCCGACCACCACGATGGCGCCGTCGACGTCCGGCGCCATCGTGGTGGTCGGCGCGACCGATGGCCAGGTCCTCGCCGTCGATGCGCTCCTCGACCAGGACGTGGCGGACGGAGCCCACTCTTGTCTGGAGGGCGGCGGCGATGTTGGCGATGATGGTGGTCATGCCGATGGTCTCGGCATGCTCGACGCGGCCATAGTAGTCGCCGTTGGCCTGCGGCAAGGTGGTGCTATGAAGGACGACGTTCTGTTTGCCTTCTTCGGGATTGAATTTGATGTTCATGCTCATGGTAGTCTCCATTGGGTATCGTATAGGCCGTCCCAGGGATGGCCTGTTAAGTCTGGTTAAGAACCTGGTGCGTCGTGGATGGAGTATGTGCTCCGATCCGGTGTTCGAAGCTACGGCGCCGCGTTGCGGCCCGCGCTTCCCGTACAATGCCTTGTGCCCGTTTTTGTCGTCAACGTCTTCTCATAGTGCACCGCCTTTCTTGCCTGTATGTGTATGGTTGAACCGGTTTGGCGTGGTCTTGCCGATTGGCTCGGCCGGTTTTTATCTCTTGCTTCCGTTTTTGTCTGTAACACTAATATAATACTTCAACTGTAAATTGTAACATGAAAGTGAATAAATATTACTTTTTAATTTGTAATTCAGGTATTGGCACTTAACGGAAATTTGTTGGTGGCTGGCAAGCTTCAGATTCGGTTGGCCATCTTTGCCGAGCGGATTGATGGCGATTGTAGGCTGTGTATAATTGCGATTGTTGGGTGCGAGCAATAACTGTAACTGGGTGCGAGTAATCGCGCTTGTGTTCTCGTCTGGCGTGCATCGGTTTCATGCACCGTCCCGGTTTCCAAGCGCCGCTGAGTAAGCTTGACTGCCGATGGTGGAGCGCAATAAAAGAGTGCCAGGTGTCAGACCCCAGCCGCCAAAAAAGCATGGCGTCAGACACCCCAAGAGCCGCAGCGGGTTTAGCTCTGTCCCTGACCTGCAATCATCCCGCCCAGCAGCCGGAGCAGACGGGCCAGTTCCGGCAGGCGCTCGGCCGGGATGCCGCAGAGGCAGACGCGCAGGCCGCGGTGGCGGAAAGCCAGCGGCTCCGGCACGGTCCGGGCCGGGAAGAAGGCGTCCGCCGCCTTCACCAAAATGCCGCCGGCTTCCAGCGCCTTTTCCGCCGCCACCGCGCTCAAGCCCGGCGGCAGTTCCAGCCAGACAAAGAGGCCGTGCTGTGGGATATGCCAATGCAAGCCCTCCGGCGCCAGGGCGGCAAAGATTTCCCTGGCCAGGGCCAGCTTGCGGTCATAGGCCTGGCTGATCCGCGCCAGGTGGCGCCGGTACAGGCCGGAGCCGATGAACAGCCCCAGGGCGGCCTGCGGCAGGCTGGAGGTGTTCAGGTCATGCAGCCGCTTCAGGTGCAGCACCGGCTCCACCAGGGCCTCTGGCACGATGGCCAGGCCGGTCCGGATGCCGGGCATGAAGGTCTTGGAAAAGCTCCGGATGTGGATCGTCGCCTTGGAGCGGTCGTGGTAGTGCAGCGGCAGTTCGCCCTTGCCGGAGCCCAGGCCGGCTAGATAGTCGTCCTCGATCAGGACCACGCTTGAGTCCGCCGCCAACGCCGCCAGGCGTTTCTTGGCGCCTTCCGTCAGGCTGTAGCCGGTCGGATTGTGGTGCCGCGGAATGACGTAGAAGGCGGCGTACTCGCCGCTGCGGAATAACTGAGATAGGAGCCGGAAATCCAGCCCGTCCGGGCCGCGGGCAATGCCCACCACCGGGATGCGCAACTGGTCGGCCGCTTCTAAAAGCAGGCTGTAGGTGGGCGCCTCTACCAGGAGTTTGCGCGCTGCCCCGCTGAACAGCACCTGCAGCACCAGCCACAAGGCTTGCTGGGCGCCGTTGGTCACCACCAGCTGGGTCGGGTGGGCATAAATGTCGTCTCTGGCCAGGTCGGCCTGCAGCGTCTCCAGGAGGCCCGGAAAGCCGGCCGCCTGCTCGTAGCCAAAGAGCCGGCTGCGGAACTGCTCCACCGCCCGGTTCATGACATGGGTAAATTCCTTGAACGGCACCAGCCGCGCTTCCGGCACCAGCGAGCGGCAATCCAGCGGCGCTCTGGATGCCGCCGCCGCCGCGCTATCCCAAGCCCCCGCCCCAACCCCCGCCCTAGCCCCCGCCTCCGGCGACGGTCCAGCCCCCGCCGCGCTCTCCCCGGCCGCGTCCTCCCAGCCTTCGGTATCGACGATATAGAAGCCGCCGCGCGGCACGCTGTACACCAGCTGCTCGGACTCAAAGACGCGGTAGGCCTTGTTCACGGTCAGCTTGTTGACGCCCAGGCTGGCCGCCAGCTGGCGGCAGCCGGGCAGGCGCCCGCCGCTCTGCAGCCGCCGCGCGCGCAGCTCGCCGGCCAGGTAGGCGCGGATCAAGTCCAGCTTGTTCATGAACGGCTCTCCCTCTGGACTAGTACAGATTTCACAACTGATAATTGTCCTAGGTCCACCGCGATACTATACTGGTATCACGTTTTCCGAAACCACCCTGTAAGGAGCCCCGCCATGCTCGACCCCGACCATCTTAAGCTGTACGCCACCGTCGACCCCGACCTGACCATCCTGTCCGCCGCTGGCGTCCGGCTCCAGACCAAGGAGCATGGCGAGCTGGTGGATTTTGAATCCGGCTGCTGGGCGGCCGGCCTGGGCCACAGTCAGCCGGAGCTGGTGGCCATCCTGCAGGAGCAGGCCGCCCGGCTGCTCCACACCCACCAGTTCATGAACACCGACCAGCCCGGCGCCCTGACCCGGGAACTGTGCCAGGCGGCTGGCCTCGAGTCGGCCTACCAGGGCAGCTACCTGTCCTCCGGCGGCGAAGCCGTGGCCCTGGCCGTCCTCCTGGCCGAAAAGATCAGCGGCAAGAGCCGCAAGCTGTGTTTCAAGCAGAGCTACCTGGGCGCCGGGTTAGAACTGCGCCTGCCGCGCGCCAAGGAGCGCTGGCTGGACCTGGACCTGGCGCCCTGCCTGGACTGCCAGCACGACCAGGCCTGTAGCGCCTGCCCCGTCCTCTGTAGCCAAGGCCTGGACCGTACAAGCTTCCAAGACCTGGGTTGCTTCGTCTACGAACCCGGCAATTCCGGCGGCGCGGCCCTCTTCGCGCCCAGCCAGCTGATCAGCCACTTGGCGGCCAGCATCCGGGCCGCCGGCGGCCTGGTCGTGGTCAATGAAGTCACCACCGGCCTGGGGCGCACCGGCCGTTGGTTCGGCTTCCAGCATGAAGCGGCCTTCGCCGGCGCCGCGCTGGAGCCGGATCTCATCGCCCTGGGCAAGGGACTCGGCAACGGCTACCCCGTCAGCGGCGTGCTCCTCAAGCCGCGCTGGGCCGCCCAGCTCACCGGCGGCGCTTTCCGCTACGTCCAGTCCCACCTGGATGACCCCTTGGGTTGCCGCCTGGCGCGCGCGGTTGTCGCCATCCTGCAGCGCGACCAGCTGGTGGAGCGCAGCCAGGCGACCGGCGCCTATTTCAGACAGCGGCTCACTGCCCTGGTTCAGCGCTGCGGCCTGGCCGCCACCGTCCGCGGCCGCGGCCTGATGAACGTCCTGGCCTTTACCCCACCCGCGCCGGACAGCGCCCAGCCCGTCCCCGCGCCCGCGGAGCTGTACCGCCAGCTGGTGGCGCGCGGCTACTTCGTCGGCTTCTCCGACGCCCTCGGCCTGCTGCGCTTCTATGCGCCCCTGACCATGGAGCGGGACGATATCGACCAGCTCTGCCATGCCCTGGAGCTGGCGCTGCGCGGCAACCCCACCGTCAAAAACGCCCGCTTCTGTAGTCCAGCCGCCGCCACCGAAGTGCAGCGCCTGCTGGCGCAAAGCTACTGGGCGGCGGAGCGCAGCCTGGCCACCATCCAGGCATCCCTGGAGCAGTCCATCTCCTACCTCATCCGCGCGGACGGCGCCGGCGGGCCGCTGGTGGCCTACGCCCGCGTGGTCACCGACCGGGCCACCATGTTCTGGCTCTGCGACGTCATCGTGGACACCGCCTGGCGCGGCCGCGGCCTGGGCAAGCGGCTCATGGAAGCCATCAGCCTGGACCCCCAGCTGGCCGGCCTCAAAGGCATCCTGGCCACCCGCGACGCCTTTGGCCTCTACCAGCAGTACGGCTTCGTTAAAGACCCCAATCGCTTCATGGACCGGCCCCGGAAGTAAGGCTGGCAGGCGGCTTACCTCTTGGAGGCGCTTTCTCTTGGGCGCCTGGCGCTGCCTGCGGCAGCGCCACCGGGTCGCCGCTCCAATCTTGACGCGCCCTAGCGGCCGCGCCAAGGATTTCCGCTCTGCCCCTGGCGCGGCAGGCTGGCGGTGGAGGGGGGCTGATGAGCGGGCGGTTAATCTAATTCGGCTACAGGCTGGCGTCGGTTACGGCTATACAATAACAACAGTTTTGCCCGTTCTACACTATTGCTGAAATCAAAGCTTGCTTGTCTGGCGGGGTGGGTTTATAATACTGCAGAGTAAAGTCGTATCAAGAATAGCTTACTGGGTATGACCTTGAGCTGAAGCAGGGGTTATGTTCTGGGGTTGTGTGTCTTGGTATATTGTGAACATCCCAATCTTGGGAGTGAGATGGTAGGGAATTAGTGGTGGACGGGAAAGATTGAGACATAACTAGTAGAGGGATAATGAGATCAGTGTAAATAGTGTTAGGTCCAGCCTGCGGCGGCGCAGGATTAAGAAAATCAATTTGACAAAAACCATTGAGGTTTTATATTTTTCCTTAAGGAGATTTATATGGCGATTACAGGTGAATCGAGTTTTAAACAGAGAATTGGCTATCTAAAGGATGCGCTGTCAAAAGAAAATAATGAAATAGCATCGAATTTGAATGAAAAAGGCGTAGAATGTGCAATACTTATTCCCTTACTTGAACATATTTGGGGTTTTGATGCTTTACAGGATGTGAAATATGAATTTACTAGTGATAAAAGATTTGATCGATTTGATTTTTTAGTTGACGATAAGCTAATCATTGAAGCAAAAAAACTAAACGCTTCATTAAATGAGTCATTAATTAATCAAATTGAAAAATATATAAAATATCATGATTTTATTAATTATGGCTTACTCTCAAATGGTACTGACTATATATTTTTTCTTAAAAAGAGTTTTGTACGCGAATTTTTAGGGCCAGAAGAAAAATTTAGAGTAGAATATGACAGTGAAATATTTAAAACGCTGGCTATTAATATTGAGGATGAGAAATTTTTTGAAATAATGTCAATATTCAAAAAAAATACTTATCAAGAAACATTCAGACAAATGGCAAAATATGTTTTGACATTAATAAATAAGACACGTACAACTAAGATTGTTGATGATAAAGAATTGAATTTGTTATTGCAGGAAAGAATATCTCAAGCAATAAATGTACAAGAAGGTGCACTTTTAAAAGATATTCAAAGCGGTAAATATACTGTTGGTCAAAAACTTGCTTTTGAAACAGAAGATCTTATTATTCCTGTAATTATATTAAACGATGGAAGAGTCAAAATACAAAAAAATACAGTAAAAGTTAAAGACATGGATAAAGTTGATAATAGTGAATTTAAACCAATTATTGATATTGCCAGAAATGAATGGAAAGCAAGTGACACAATATTTAATGATACAAAAGACGTTATCCGAATGGCAATAAATAAGCAAAAACTTTATAAGACTTATGATTTTGTTTGAAGAAAAAAGACCTAACAACTGCTTCAACGGGACAACGCTATGTCACGATTCGTGCTATCGCTACGCTTGGCAAGAATCGCGCCATTTACGCTTTGCCAATTAAGCAAATGCTAGGTTGACGCCTGCAGCGCTTGGTGAAAATGGAGATACACTTGAAATCATATACCTTTAAAAATACAGAGAAGACAAAGAAAAAAGGTTCTGAATATGAAACCTTTTCTCTGTTGTTTTTATTAGCATTTCACAATGAACATGAAAATATAGAAACAGTACTTGTTGATACATTTAATGATGTTACTGGATGTGATTTACCTCCTCAAAATCTTTGGGATATTCAATCAAAAGGTCATCAAGATCCTAATCCAAAGAAAATTGGTAGTTTTTTATTTACACTATGGGATAATTTTTGCTCGGAATTCGAATTTCTTGAGTATATATTGCTACTTGAAGAAATAGATACAAGCTATTTAGTAGCTCCATCGGATAAAACATTTTCTTTTGATGGTATTAAAAAATCTACACAAGAAAGAATTAGAAACGGGCTTGTTTCTGAAATACGACGAAGAAATAAATTAAAAGATGATGATAAACTTGACGAAACAAAGATAGATGGTTTTTTAAAATTTGTAAAATTTATCGTTTGGTCTACGGATAAACCAAAATCACTTAGTGGTCTTATTCCCATTAAGTCCAATTCGTTTGCTGATGATTCATTTTTATCTCGTGTTTTTGATGAAATTCGGGACAAGCAGTCTGCATTAAAAAACATCAATATTGAAGGAAAGAATGTTAATACGATACAAGAAGCATTAAATTTTGAGAAGACTATCTCTAAAACAGAAATTGTTACTCTTCTTGTAAATCGGATCATTGGCATCGAATTGTTTTCGCAGTGTAATATTCCAATATTATTTCTACCGTACTTAAAAACAAGTGATTCGGAAGAAATAAAAGACATTATTCTTGATTGTAATGCTGCACTTTCAAGGACATGGTTTAATAAAATCAATAAAAAAGCAGTATGGCAACTGCTTGAGAAAATTATTGTTATGATTACAAAATATAAAAGTGAGGATATTGATTTTTATATAAATGGACTTTCCGAAAGATTAAAAGCTTTGGTTCCAACTTTGAGTCAAATACACTTAGCATTTTTCATTGCTAGAATTCTGGAGGGAATTAAATGATTGTAAAAACTGTAGCTTTTGGTAATTGGAGCGAGGCGTTTATTGAAAACAGATTTCAAAATAGAATAAATATTATTTTTAGTGATGACAATAATCGCGGAAAAACACTCGTGGTCCAAGCTCTGCTTTATGCTTTGGGAAATAATCCAATATTTCCATCATCATTTGATGATTATAATCAATATTTTTACATAAAAATTAAAGTAGGAAGAAAGTATGTCGAAATAATGCGAAAGCAGAATACATTTAGCGTTTTGCAGGATGGTAATTTAACAATTTATGATAGTACTTCCGATTTCAAAATGTTTTTTAATAATCATATATATAAACTGCCTCGTTATCATTACGATGGTCAAATTTACCATTCAGATTTGTCACTATTTTTTCAACTGTTTTTTCTACCACAGGATAAAAGAAATACTTCTAATATTATAAACCCAGGATTTACAAATAAAGAGCACTTCATTGAAATGGTAAAATGCATTGGAAAGGAAGATGTTAAAGCATCTCCGGATGAGATTAAACAGGTTAAAGAAAAAATAAAAGAATTTCAGAATAAAATAAGTAGATTATTAAAGCGAAATCAATTTTCCAAAATGAACCCTGATTTGGCTTTGCGTGTACAGCCGGGCTTTTCCAATATTATATTCCAACAGTTTGAAATAAAATTAAGAGAAGCCGATAAACAAATTGCTGGATTAGTTAATAAGCGAAATAGGGAGCTTTCTAGAAAAGTAAAGCTAGAAAGTTTAATTACTGAACTTCGATCATTAAATCAGAATATTGAAATAGGTAAAATTATTTGTGGAGATTGTGGAAGCGATCGCATAGTGTATCAAAGTGGCGATTTATCTTTTGAGATCACAAATGATATTGTACGAAGGCAAATACTGGATTCAATAACAAGTCAAATAAATTATCGTCTTACCTTAATTACTGAATATTCACAAGAAATTAATTCTTTACAGGCAAAGTATCAAGAGTTGCTTAAGGAATCACCGGATGAAGTATCTGATATAATACTGTATAAAGATGTAATATTGGAAAATATTAATAGTGATTTAAAGGTTAGTGAATATCAGGTTGAAATAAGTCATTTAGAGGAAAGATTAAAGGAAATCGATGAAAGTTTTAATTCCGAAATAGAAAAGGGAAAAATACTGATAAATAGAATAATTAGTGAATTAATTAGTAATTATCTGAAAATTGATCCACATTCAGAAATTAATATAGATTCTTTATTCACAACAATGAAGCAGACATTTTCTGGAAGTGAAGGGCAAATATTCTATTATGCGAAATTAGTTGCTATTGCTAAAATCTTAAAAATCCCATTTCCAATCATCATTGATAGTTTTCGAGAAGGTGAGATTTCGACTCATAAAGAACAAATAATGATTAATGGATTAAAATTACTTCACCGTCAAGTAATTATTACTTCAACATTAAAGAAACAAGAGTATTCGGAAAATAAATATGAAAATCTAGATAGAGTAAATAGTATAGATTACAGCGATATAACAACAAATAAAATATTGTCTTCTAAATATAAAATTGAGTTTGATAAATTACTTAAGAAATTTAACATAACAACTGCTTCAGCCTGACAAATCCTGTTGTCATGGTTTGTGCTAGTCGCTGCGCTCGGCGCAGACCGCGCAAGCCAATCGGTTTAGGATTGCAGGTTGTGCAAATGTTAGTTTGGCCATCCGTGCAGGGATGTAAAAGGAGATATTATGAAGGTATCGAAGTATTACCATCTTGGACGAAAACAACCAACGCTTGATTTTGTTGATGTAGACATTTCAACCGATGTAAAAATGTATATTGATCCAAAGGCTTTGCTATCGCTTAATAATGAATGGGGCAATTATTGTGTTAGTCAAGTTCAAAGTTTCTTTGATACTGTATTAAATAGTATCAAAGCAGGCGATCATGACAGAGCTCGTTCGTTATTAAATGTTCTACGAGAGCCGAATGAGACCCATTTGGGCTTGTCTGTTGGAGAATCACATGGAACGGCTCTTGGGGATCAATCATCTAGAGATGTCTGGGAAAAAATAACTCAAAGTCAAGCCGTAGCCAGTGGATTAATTGAAGATCTTGAAGACACCATACTACTAATACCTGGAATTTCGTATGATAGGATTTCAGATATTACAACAAATATAATACGAGATGCATTGATACTATATACACAGGAAGTATGTGCATTTTATGGAATACCAGTAGAATCAGATGTAAATTCTGGTCCTTTATGGGATGCTGAAGATAAAATCTGGAAAAACGAGTACACAAGCCTACCATTACCTGAGAATAAAAAGCTTCTATTAGTTCCGAAAGCAATTGTTAGAAAATCAATGCATTATGATGAAGACGAGTATTATAGGCATTTTATACTAGATTTCTTACGAGAAAAAGAATTAGCAGATAATTCTAGTTTGATAGTTGTACTGAAAAGTGGTAGAAAAAGGGTGTTTAAAAAAGATGTCAAATTGAAATATGGTTCTGGAAAAGAAATGATGGTAAGATACAGTCAAAAGCATCCAGAAATACTTGAGCGATATAGAAGATTTAAGAGCACCCAAGTATCAGCTCCATTAAGTAATCAGGAAATTGTTGATTACAAACCAGATGAATCACCTAACTTTTTAGAACTATTACAGGCTGTAAAAAATGTGCCTGCAGGAAGAGGAAATGCTTCATTATATGAAGAAGAAATAGAAAAATTTCTCACAGCCATTTGTTACCCGAGTTTAACAAATCCAAAAGTACAAAATGAGATACATCAAGGAAGGAAGAGGATTGATATCACATATACAAATTCTGCAGTTGATGGTTTTTTCAAATGGTTAGCTGTTAATTACAATGCTCCATATATGCATATTGAATGTAAGAATTATACAACTGATCCAGTAAACCCAGAAATAGATCAATTATCAGGTCGTTTTTCACGTGAACGTGGAAGGTGTGGAATATTAGTATGTAGATCAATTGAGAACAAAGAAATATTTAGACAAAGATGCAAAGATACTGCAAATGACGGTAGAGGATTCATAATAGGCTTAGATGATAGTGATTTAGAGAAAATGGTAGAAAATGTTTTAGAAGAATACTATATGCCAAAATATGATTACCTAAAGAGTGTTTTTGATGCATTAGTAATGTAAGAAAGCTAACAACTGCTTTAATTTGACTCGGCTATGGCACGATTCTTGCTGTCGGAGCTTGGCTTGACAAAATCACGCCATATACGCGTTGCCGCTTGAGCAAATGTTAGAGGCTGCCGCTTTCGCGGCGTTAGGCAAAGGAAAAGGAAGATGTGGTTTAATCGAACGCGCCCCTAAGAATGTCATTAGCGCTCGGCGAATCGCGCCAAGTCCTTAGTGGGCTTAAGAAGAGAATAGGGACAAAGCAATAAGGGAGAAATTAATGTCAGTACAGACACATCAGCAGACAGCCAATTTTATCTGGAGTATTTGCAATCTGCTCCGTGGACCATATAAGCGTAATGAATACCGGAAAGTCATTCTCCCCTTAACCATCCTGCGCCGTTTCGATTGTATCCTTGAGCCTAGTAAGGCCAAAGTACTCGCGGAATTTGATAAGTTCAAGGGCAAATCCGAGAACATTATCAGTGCCAAGCTGAGAACTATTACTGGAGTGCCGTTTTACAATCTATCCAAGCTTACCTTCAAGAAGCTGCTGGATGATCCGAACCAGATTGCGCCAAACCTGAATAGCTATATCAATTCATTTTCGCCCAATGTACGCCAGATTTTTGAAAAGCTTGAATTCGGTCTTCAAGTAACCAAGATGAACGAGAAAAACCTGCTGTTTAATGTGGTCAAGAAGTTTGCATCCGATGAAGTCGATCTGTCGCCAGCCAATATCGATAACCTGCAAATGGGCTATGTATTTGAAGAGCTGATCCGCATCGGCGCGGAGCAATCGAACGAAGAAGCTGGAGAACACTTCACCCCGCGTGAAGTCATCAAGCTGATGGTCAATCTCCTACTTTCGCCGGAAACTGACCTGCGTAAAAGCCACGTGGTAAAAACCATCTATGACCCGGCCTGCGGTACTGGTGGTATGCTTTCCGTGGCCGAGGATTATATTCGAAAATTAAACAGCCAGGCACAGCCGCACCTGTTTGGTCAGGACTGGAACGATGAAGCCTATGGCATCTGCCGGGCGGATATGCTCATCAAGGGTGAAGACTCCGACAACATCAAGCCGGACTGTACGTTTGAGAAAGATGGTTTTCCCAAGGATAAGTTCGACTACATGCTGGCCAATCCACCCTTTGGCGTGGAATGGAAGCAACAGCAGAAGTCAATCGAAAATGAAGCAGCTACCCTTGGCTATGATGGCCGCTTTGGCGCGGGCACTCCCCGTATCAATGACGGTTCGCTTCTGTTCCTCCAGCACATGATTTCCAAGATGCGCAGTCCCGACGAGGGTGGCAGCCGTATCGGTATCGTTTTTAATGGTTCGCCACTCTTTACTGGCGATGCCGGGAGCGGCGAATCCAATATCCGCCAGTGGATTATCGAGAACGACTGGCTGGAAGCTATTGTCGCCTTGCCAGATCAGCTTTTCTATAATACCGGCATTTCTACCTATATCTGGATTGTCACCAACCGCAAGGAAAAACGCCGCACCGGCAAGATTCAGCTAATTGATGGCCGGGAATTCTTCGTCAAAATGCGCAAGAGCCTGGGTAACAAGCGTAACCAGATTGGCGATGGCGAGGAAAACCGGCCGGATCAGATTGCCGAACTGAGCAAGATTTATGGCAAATTCAAGCACAACGAAGCCCGCACTATTATAGTAGATGGCGTGAAAAAGCAGTTGATCGTCAGCAAGATTTTTGACAACAATGATTTTGGCTACAACAAGATCACAGTAGAACGACCCTTGCGCCTCAACTTTCAGGCCAACGCTGCACGTATCGCCCTTCTGGACGACCTGCGTGCCTTTCAGAAAATTGCCGAAAGCGACAAGAAAAATATGGCGGTTAAGCTGCAAGAAGAGGCCGCCGGGAAAAAACGTCAAACCGCGCTTAAAACTATGCTTGTTGACTTGCAGAAAGCCACCGCCGGGAAACTTTTCAAAGACCGCATCGTCTTCTTGAAAGAACTTAAAGCCATCGATCAAAAGTCTGGCGTGCGCTTGTCGGCACCAGAGCTGAAAGCAGTTTTGGAAGCCCTGAGCGAAAAGGACGAGACTGCCGAAATCTGCCGTGATGCCAAGGGTAATCCCGAAGCCGATGCCGACTTGCGCGATACCGAGAATGTGCCGCTCAAGGAAAATATCGAGGAATACTTCAAGCGTGAAGTCCTGCCCCATGTACCCGATGCCTGGATTGACCATAGCAAAACCAAGGTGGGTTACGAGATTCCACTCAACCGCCATTTTTACCGCTACGAACCACCCCGCGCCCTGGAAGCCATTGCCGCCGATGTTAAAGCTCTGGAAGGTGAGATTGTCGCCATGCTGGCCGAGCTTACCGGCAGTAGCGAGGGCTTACAATGAGCCAAGAAGCAGCCCGCAAAAACTGGAACAAGCTGAAAGAACGATTGAAGAAAGAGGGCAGCGAGTCGGTGACAAATTGTCACCAACTGAAACTGGAAGCTGCCGATGGCCAAACCAAGAGTTTCACGCGGAGACGCGGGAAACGCGGAGGGAAGTTATGAATCCGCTTTTTTCTGCCATAGCCTTGATCATTAACCAAGCCCGAAAACGTGCGACAACAACTGTTAACGTAGTCCTATTGGAAACATATTGGCAGATCGGCCAGTTGATTACCGAGGATGAGCGTCAAGGTGATAAACGGGCTCTCTATGGCAAGGGCCTTTTAAAAGAACTGGCTCGCGATTTGACCGTAGAATTTGGAGCTGGGTTTGATGAACGCAATCTAAACAACATGAGGGCTTTTTACCGAGCTTTTCCAATTTGGAACGCAGTGCGTACCGAATTGAGCTGGACACATTATCGTCTCCTGTCAAGAATAGAAGAAAAAAACAAGAGAGAGTTTTACCTGACCCAGAGCATCGAGGCAGGATGGAATAGTCGTACCCTGGATCGCAATATCAGCACCTTGTATTTTGAGCGCCGCTTGCCGGTTGAGTCTTCCGGTACCAAGGGAGTCGCAACATCCTTGAAAGACCCTTACATTTTTGAATTTCTAGGATTGCAGCAATCGGGAAAACATCATGAACGAGTCATCGAAACCGCCTTGATCGATCATTTGCAAAGTTTTTTATTGGAGTTGGGCAAGGGATTTGCTTTTGTCGCCAGGCAACAGCATATCGTAACCGATACTTCCGACTTTTTTATCGACTTGGTCTTTTACAACTATCATCTCAAGTGCTTTGTACTCATTGATCTGAAAACCAACAAATTGACTCATCAGGATATTGGGCAAATGGATATGTATGTGCGGATGTATGAAGATCTTAAAAAGGGATTCGATGACAATCCGACCATCGGTCTGATTCTTTGTACCGAGAAGGATGAGACCGTGGTCAAGTATTCCGTTTTATCCGAAAATAAGAACTTGTTTACTAGCAAGTACTTGCTCTATTTGCCCAAAGAAGAGGACTTGATCCGCTTGATTGAAGATGACCGCGCGCGTTTTGGAATTGATACGGAGGCGGGCGATGAATAAACCCTATCCAAAATACAAACACTCCGGCGCGGAGTGGCTGGGGGATGTGCCGGAGCATTGGGAAGAAAAGAGATTGCGATTCCTAGTTGACTCTATTGAGCAAGGATGGAGTCCACAAGCTAATTCAACACCTGCAAACGAAGGAGAATTGGGAGTTCTTAAGCTTAGTGCAGTGAATCATGGGCAGTTTTTGCCACATGAAAATAAGATGATTGAAGAAATACCTTTCGACCAAGGCGTAATATTTCCAGAAAAAGGTGACATATTGATTACGAGAGCAAATACACCAGAACTCGTTGGTGATTCATGTTGCCTAAATGAAACCTATCGGAACTTGATTATTGCCGACTTAATATATCGATTAAAAATTAAGAACACTAGAGTTGATGGTTTCTATCTTGTCTATTTCTTACTAACACGCGAGGGAAGAGTCCAGATAGAGTCATCTGCCAGGGGGGCGAATGGTTCTATGGTCAAATTGGGACAAAGTCACTTAAAAGATTTTCTGATTCTTCTCCCCCCTCTCCCCGAACAGCAAGCCATCGCTGCTTTTCTCGACCGTGAGACCGGGCGTATTGACGCTCTCATCGCCAAAAAAATCAAGCTTCTGGAACTGCTGGCCGAACAGCGTATAGCTCTGATTTCCCGTGCGGTCACCAAGGGGCTGGAGACATCGGGCAAGCTGAAACCCTCCGGCGTGGAGTGGCTGGGGGATGTGCCGGAGCATTGGGAAATTAAGGCGCTACGCTATATTTGCAGAATAGAAACCGGGGATAAAGATACAGTTGATGCAGAAGATGACGGAGATTACCCATTTTTCGTAAGATCCCAAACGGTTGAGAAAATTAATTCCTTCACAAAAAACTGCGAGGCTGTATTAACTGCGGGTGATGGTGTTGGTGTCGGTAAAGTTTTTCATTATTATGATGGGAAATTTGATTTCCACCAACGGGTTTATTTATTTAGTAATTTCAAGAAGGTTACTGGAAGGTTCTTCTTCCTTTTCCTGAAAGAGAATTTCTGGAGAGTAGCACTTGAAGGCGGTGCAAAATCAACAGTTGATTCCTTGAGAAGACCAATGATTGCAAGTTTCCCTTTTGCTCTCCCCCCTCTCCCCGAACAGCAGGCCATCGCCGCTTTTCTCGACCGTGAAACGGCCAAGATCGATGCGCTTTCGGCCAAGGTGACGACCATTATCGAACGGCTCAAGGAGTACCGCACGGCATTGATCAGTTCGGCGGTTACTGGCAAGATAGATGTGCGGGAGGTGGTATGACTTTTGATGTCACCCAGCTGGAATCGATTCTGCAGCAATTGCGAAATGCGCCAGCCGAAAATGAGCTATTCGAATTTAAAGAAGCCAAGAATGACTATGCGTTTGATAAAATTGGCGCCTACTTTTCAGCCTTATCAAATGAAGCCAACCTGAAAAACTGCCCCTTTGCCTGGCTGGTCTTTGGCATCAAAGATAAGGGACGGACTATTGTCAGCAGCAGTTACCGGAAAAACCGGGCTAACCTCGACAGCCTCAAGGGAGAAATCGCAAAACAGACCATTAATCGGATAACCTTCATCGAGATTTTCGAGTTACAGAAACCCGAGGGCCGCATTGTCATGTTTCAGATTCCCCCGGCGCCTCGCGGCATTCCGGTTTCCTTCAAAGGCCATTATTATGGTCGCGATGGCGAGGAACTCGCCCCTCTCAACCTGTCAGAAATCGAGAGAATTCGCGCTCAGAGCCTGTCGCTTGATTGGACTGCAGCCATTGTCCCGGGAGCCACTTTTAACGACCTTGATCCTGCTGCCATCCAAAAAGCCCGCGAGAACTTTTTTTCCAAATTCCCCGACAAAGCAGAAGAAGGAAAAACTTGGGATGGTAGCACCTTCCTGAATAAAGCAAAAATTTCTATCAAGGGGAAGATTACGCGCACCGCCATCATCCTCCTTGGGCGTGAAGAAGCGGAGCACTACATCAGCCCAGCCGAAGCAAAAATTCGCTGGGTTCTGAAGGATTTGGCAAACAATGACAAAGACTACGAAATTTTCCCCATCCCGCTGTTATTGGCCGTCGACAAGGTGCACGCTAAAATCCGCAATCTCAAATACCGGTACCTCAAAGAAGGCACACTGTTTCCCGAAGAAGTATTAAAATATGAACCATACGTCATTCGTGAAGCCCTCAATAATTGCATTGCCCATCAAGATTACCAGAAAAGTGGCCGTATCAATGTCATCGAAATCGAGGATGAAGAGCTGATCTTTTCCAATTACGGTAGCTTTATTCCCGGATCGGTGGAAAAGGTTGTTATGGATGACGCTCCGGAAGAAGCGTATCGCAATCCGTTCCTGGCTAACGCCATGTTCAACCTCAAAATGGTCGATACCGCCGGCGGTGGTATAAAGAAGATGTTTGGGTTCCAGAGAAACCGCTTCTTCCCATTGCCGGAATATGAGCTGGATTCGGAAAAAGTTCGAGTCTCCATCATCGGCAAGGTTCTGGATTTGGAATTCGCTCGGGTCTTGGCTCGAAATCCATCCTTGACGTTGGATGAAATCATCCTTTTAGATAAGGTCCAGAAAAAGCAAAGTATCAGCGAAGAAAGCATCAAGCATTTGCGACAATTGGGGTTGATTGAAGGCCGACGCCCCAATTTTTTTATATCATCCAATGTCGCCGCTAGTACTCAAGACGGTCAAATGAAGGCCCAGTATGTCAAACATCGCGGTTTCGATGATGATCACTATCGCCTTCTGATTATTGATTTCCTGAAGACATATGGATCAGCCACCCGTAGAGACATTGACCACTTATTGCTGAGCAAGTTGCCCGAAATCCTTACGGATGAACAAAAGGACAACAAAATTGGAAATCTACTTGGGTCGTTGAGAAATTCGAACAGAATAAGTAACGCTGGTACAACAAATAAACCTAAATATATTCTCGTTGATTTATGAGAACTTATGAGAACTTATGAGATCTTATGAGATCTTATGAGAACAAAAGAGGCACCATGAAAGCAACCATAGAAATGGCCTTTGAAGCTTATATCCAGGAAACTCTTGTACGCGGTGGCTGGAACTCCGGTTCTAACCTGGAGTGGGATAAAGCCCGCGCCTTGTTTCCCAATCAGGTTATTTCCTTTATTCAGGCTACCCAAAGCGACCTCTGGGCGCAGATGGAAAAGCTCCATGGCGCAGAACTGGCGGTAAAGCTCCTTGAAACGTTGCTAAAGGAACGGGATGCCAAAGGAACCCTGCACATCGTTCGTCATGGTTTCAAGTTTTACGGAAAAACCTTCAAGCTGGCTTACTTCAAACCCGCTCACGGACTGGTCAAAGAAACCCTGGAGCTCTTCGCCCAAAATCAGATCCACGCCACCCGGCAGGTGGCTTGTCATCCCACCGATTCCAGCACCGTCGACATGGTCCTGTCCCTAAACGGCATTCCAATCGCCACCATGGAACTCAAGAACCCGGCCACCGGACAAACTTGGAAACATGCCGTTGCCCAGTACAAAAGCGATCGTGACCCGCGCGCACCGCTGTTTCAATTTATCAAAGGCGCGGTGGTGCATTTTGCGGTTGACCCGGATGAGGTCTTCATGGCTACCCGCCTTAACAAAGAGAAGACCTTTTTCCTGCCCTTCAACCGCGGCAGTGCCCCCGGCGAGATTGATTGCGGCAAGGGTAACCCCCAGCATCCATCAGGTCATCGCACCGGTTACTTTTGGGAAGACGTGCTGGAACGGGAAAGTTTTCTGGATATCGTCGGCAGTTTTGTCTTCCTTCAAACCAGCGAGGAAATCGTTGACGATGGTGCCGGCGGCCGTAAGAAAGTCACCAAAGAAACCATGGTTTTCCCACGCTATCACCAACTTGATGCTGTGCGAAACCTGGTACGAACTGCACGGCATGAACAGGCCGGAAACAATTACTTGATTCAGCATTCTGCCGGAAGCGGCAAGACAAACAGCATCTCCTGGCTGTCGCATCGTTTGTCCAGCTTGCATACCGCCACCGATGCCAAAATCTTTGATTGCGTCGTGGTCATAACCGACCGCCGGGTGCTGGATAAGCAATTACAGGACGCCATCTACCAGATTGAACATGCCCAGGGCGTGGTTAAGGCGATTGATGAAAACTCCCGCCAACTGTCCGAAGCCCTGATTGACGGCACAAAAATCGTTATTACCACCTTGCAAAAGTTCCCCTTTATTCTGCGTGGACTCTTGCATATCGCCGGAGCTGATAATCCAGACAACCCCGACGAAGCTGCCATTGCCAAAGCCAAAGAGTGGCAGGAGGCCATAGCCGCTCGAAGGTATGCGGTCATCGTCGATGAAGCCCATTCCAGCCAGACCGGTGAAACCGCCCGCGAGCTCAAGCGCATCTTGGGTGCAGGCACCGATCAGGGGACCGAAGAAAGCGAGCTAGATTGGGAAGATGGTTTGAACAAGGTCATGGAGTCACGCGGCAAGCAAAAGAACTTGAGCTTTTTCGCCTTCACCGCTACACCCAAGGGCAAGACCCTGGAACTCTTTGGCCGCAAGGGTGCCAGTGGCAAACCGGAAGCGTTTCATACCTATTCCATGAAACAAGCGATTGAAGAAGGCTTTATTCTCGACGTACTGCAACGGTATACCACCTATAAAACCTATTTCAAACTGGTCAAGAGTGTGGAAGATGATCCGGCCATGCCCAAGAAGAAGGCGCAGAAGAAACTCGGCAAATTCATGGCTCTGCATCCACACAACATCGAGCAAAAAACCGAAATCATGGTTGAGCATTTCCGCGAACATGTGAAGCACAAGCTCGGTGGAAGGGCAAAAGCAATGGTCGTAACCGGCTCACGTTTGCATGCGGTCCGGTACATGCTTGCCTTTCAGCGCTACATTGAAGAAAATAATTATTCCGATATCCGCCCCCTGGTAGCTTTCTCCGGTACGGTTACAGACCCGGAGACCGACAAAGAATACACCGAACCTTCCATGAACAGCGATGTGGTCACCGGAAAGACCATTTCCGAATCTCAATTACCGGATAAATTCGATTCTTCGGATTATCAAGTCTTGCTGGTAGCCAACAAATATCAAACCGGTTTTGACCAGCCGTTATTGTGTGCCATGTATGTCGACAAGCGCTTGGACGGGGTGCAGGCAGTGCAGACCCTTTCGAGATTGAACAGGACAAGTGCCGGCAAAGAACCGCCCTTTGTTCTGGATTTTGTTAATGAATCGGAAGACATTTATAAAGCCTTCAAGCCCTACTACAATGTCACAACCCTTGATGAACCCTCAGACCCGAGTCATCTGGAATTGCTCAAACATGAGCTCAACGCCTTCCAAGTCTACTTGTGGTCGGAAGTTGTCGGTTTTTGCCATGTCTTCTACCTTCCACAATACCAGCAGAACCCCTCTGACCATGCCCGTATGGAAAAAATGGTGGCGCCAGCCGTAGATCGTTTCAAGGCGCTCGATGAGGTTCAGAAGGAATCCTTCTATGAAAAGATAACTGCCTATACCAGCTTCTATTCCTTCATCAGTCAAATAATTCCTTATTCGGATCAAGAACTTGAAATGCTTTATAGTTATTGCCGCTACCTGATACCGCACCTTGACTTAGGCGAAGATGGAGTAAATCCACATCCAGAAAAGGAAGTCGTCCTCCAGTACTATCGGCTCGAAAAAGTAATGTCCGGTTCAATCATTATGGAAGGCGGGGATCAGTATGGCGTCAAATCTCCTACCGCCGTTGGAACCGGAAAATCGAAGGATGAAGACAAGCCACTGTCAGAAATTATCCAGGCCTTGAACGACCGTTTCGGAACTGACTTTTCAGAAGAAGATCGTTTGTTTTTTGAACAGATCAAAGAAAAAGCTGCAAAGGATGAACGAATCATTCAAACCGCATTGGCAAATCCCCTGGATAAATTTGAACTAGGAATCAAAGCCATTATAGAGTCCCTCATGATGCAAAGAATGGCAGACAACGATGGAATCGTTACTCGATACATGGACGACAGCAATTTCCAGAAAACTATTTTTCCAATTCTTGCAAGGGAAATCTATAGCAGCATTTTGCAGAAACAGGAATGAAGACCCACCTACGCGCATCTTGTGCTGCGGCGGAAGAGAGACGCGAGGACATATTGAGGAAGGAAGAAACACTTAGAACTTGAATTCAAGGTATCTGCCATCGATCAGTACCTGAAACGTATTTACGATGACAACGAGCAGGAAAGAGAGGCAACTATTAAGAAATACTTAATAGTTCAAGCTGAGGGCAGCCGGGAAATTAAACGCGGGATTGACCACGACAATCTGCAGTCAATCATTGCCGCGGGGGCAAGATCGAGAATGAACGGGCGGTGCAGTTTCGTAAAGAGCCAACCAAATTCCCTTGGTGACAGGCCCCAATGCAATTCGCAAAGACTGGGGCCACAACACCGGTATGCAATGGCTACCGGTGAAACGAGCGCATGGCCGGCCAATCAAGAAAAACCGTACGTCAAAGGAGAAGAAATACTATGGATAATCAAATTGAGATTTATAAAACCCCGGACAACAGCGTTACAGTCGAAGTCCAGTTTACCCAGGATACAGTCTGGCTGACACAACTACAAATGGCGTCGCTTTTTGAGCAGACCAAGCAGAATATCAGCCTGCACATAGCTAACTGCTTTAAAGAAGGCGAATTGGAATCTGAATCAGTTGTCAAGGAATCCTTGACAACTGCCTCTGACGGTAAGAAATACCGAACTAAATATTACAATCTCGATGTCATCATATCGGTCGGCTACCGGGTAAAATCCAAACGCGGCACCCAGTTCCGGCAGTGGGCCAGCCAGCGCCTTAAAGACTACTTGGTTGACGGGTACGCCATCAACCAGCGGCGTCTGGCAGAACGAAACATGGAGCTACAGTACTTGAAGGCTGGTATTTCCATCCTTCACCGGGCCATTGAGCAGCAGGCCAAAAGCCTGGAGGACGCTAAATCCCTGGCCCAGCTGCTGGAACGGTTTTCTGGCGGACTTCTCCTCCTGGATGACTACGACCACGAGACACTGGACAGCACAGGGAAAACCGCTCGCGCTACCATCCGCATCGGCAAAGAGTCATACCAGACCTTGATCGAAGCCATGCGCCCCGAGTTTTCTTCCGATGTGTTCGGCCAGCCCAAGGACGACAGCTTTGACAGCTCCGTCAACCAGATTTACCAAGCCTTTGGCGGCAAGGAATTATATCCCAGCCTCGAAGAAAAAGCCGCCATGCTGCTGTATCTGATCGTCAAAAATCATTCTTTTATAGACGGCAACAAGCGCATCGCCGCCGCCTGCTTTCTGTATTTTCTGGAACAAAACGGCCTTTTGTTCGATGCAACCGGCAAGGCCATCATCAGCAATGACGCACTGGCTTCCATTACCTTGTTTATAGCCGTCAGCCAGCCCGCCGAAATGGAAACCGTCAAAAAAGTCCTTGTCAGTATACTCAACCGGAGAGTTCTATCGTGACCAACGCAGCCAACAGACGGACAGCAAGAAATCTAACGGAGGCACCATGATCGAAATATCTGCCCTGATCGCCAAGTACAAAGACTGGCTCAAAAAAACCGGCAACGAGGACGAGCTCTACAAGTGGGAAACCACCAAGCACTTCCAGGACGCCTGGGATGATAGCAGCGATGACTTCGCCGCCATGCTCAAACTGGCGCTCTCCAAAGCCAAGAACCTGCTCTATCCCAATGCCTGGGCCTACATCAATATTGCCGCCCGCTATTTTCCGGCCGAAGTCAAACAGCTTTTTATGGACCTTTATAATGAAGACAAGGCGCTCCGCGACCGCCTGCAGGCTTTTACCAATGGCGCTGAGGCCCTCCGCCCACAGTTAGAGGCTGCTACCGGCAAGAAATTCCGCTCGCTCCAGGATGAACGTACCATCGCCTTCTATCTGGCCATGCGCTACCCCGCCCGCTACTGCCTCTATAAGTTCTCCTACTACCGGCTAAGCTGCGAAGCCCTGGGCGAGCCGATGGCCCCGAGCTGGGAAAAGTATCCCCACTTTCTGGCCATTGTGGAGCGGATCAAGCAGGATTATGTAACCAAAGAGACTGAGCTCCTGGAGCTGCACCGCAAGACCCTCACGCCCTCCTGCTATCAAGGCGATGACCTGAACCTGATTGTGCAGAACCTGCTCTATGTTAGTTTGGAGCGTCTTGCTCAGGCGGCGGAGGTAAGCATTAACCCTTCCGCCACCTGGTGGCTCTACGCGCCGGGCGAGGGCGCCAAGTACTGGGAGGAATATTTCGACGAAGGCATCATGGGCTTGGGCTGGCATGAACTGGGCGACTTGACCCAGTATTCCGACCAGGAGACCATCGCCGACCAACTCAAACAGATTTTTGACAAGCCTGACCATAACTATAGGAACAATTCTCGGGCCTGCTGGGAGTTTGCCCAGGTTATCAAACCTGGCGACGTGGTCATTGCCAAACGCGGTTCGGCCGAATACATCGGGTTGGGTATCGTCGAATCCGGCTATCGCTACGAGGCCGAGCGTAGTGACCAACCGAACCTCCGCTCGGTCCGCTGGTTAAAGCGCGGCCATTGGGAGGAGCCGACCGGCCCCATTGTTCTGAAAACCCTCACCAACATCTCCCAGTACCCGGAGTATGTCCAGAGCCTCAGGGAACTCATCCTGGAGGGCAAGACACCCGCGCCTGTCCCCATCAAGACGGCCAACCGGCCGCGCAACTACATACTGTATGGCCCGCCGGGCACGGGCAAGACCTGGAGCACGGTCGAATTCGCCGTCGCCCTGATCGAAGGGCGGCGCCTCGACGCTGTCAGCGGGCTCAGCCGCGAGGAGCAGCGCCGGCGCTACGCCGCGGCTGTTCAAGCCGGTTATATTGAATTTATTACCTTTCATCAATCCTATTCGTACGAAGACTTCGTGGAAGGCATCCGCCCCACCACCGTCAAGGGCGCTATCAGCTACGACGTGCAGCCCGGCACCTTCCGCCGGCTCTGCGACACCGCGCGCGCCCAGCCCGGGCAGGCCCATGTGCTTATCATCGACGAGATCAACCGCGGCAACGTGGCGCGCGTCTTCGGCGAACTGATTACGCTGATCGAGGACGACAAGCGCGCCGGCGCGGCTGAGGCGGCCGACTGCCAGCTGCCTTATTCCAAGGCCAAATTCACCGTACCAGCCAATTTGTACATCGTCGGCACCATGAATACCGCCGACCGTTCCGTGGAAGCCCTCGACACTGCCCTCAGGCGACGCTTCTCCTTCGTAGAAATCATGTCCCAACCGGACCTGCTCGCCGACAACGAATTTGCCCTGCCCGATTTGGAACTGCCATCCCTGCTTGCGGCCATAAACCGCCGCCTGGAACGCCTGCTGGACCGCGATCACCAGATTGGCCATGCCTACTTCATGGGCTTGGCCGGTGCCGACGACCCGCTCGAGGCCTTGCGCACCGTCTTCCGCGACCGTATCCTGCCCTTGTTGAAAGAATACTTCTACGCCGATCCCGGCAAGGTTGGCCTGGTCCTGGGCAAAGGTTTTGTGGAGCTGACCGAAAAGTCCTATCCTTTTGCCGACTTTGACCAGGAACTGGCCGATCGCCAGGCGCACAAGCGTTCCTACCAGTTCACCAACCCGGCCAGCTGGACCATGCAACACTTTATAAACATCTATGCAAACACGGAGGATTAGGGTCTTCGAGCGCAGCCAGCTCATAGTCGGCCAGCAGGGCCTGGAAGAGCGCGATCTGGCCCTGCTGGCCCGCTACGAGGACGAGCACCGGCTAGGCGCGTTTGAAATCGGCTGGCATTGCTTAAAGCTCAAGGAGCACGTCGGCGTCTTCGCATCCGGTGATTTAGTTCTGGAAATCCTGCCCAAGGCCGAAGCGCCGCAGCGCCGCGAGGACGCCGCACTGGTCGGCAAGTGGTCACGCGCCCTCCGCGGCATGCTGGCGGTAGCCTACGACCTGCCGCTCGCAGTGGCCGGCAGCGACCAGCTTGAATCCAGCGACGAGAGCTTGCTCGACTTCTTCGCCCGTCATTTCCTGGCCCAGGTGCGGACACTCGTGCGCGGCGGCCTGGCCAAGGGCTACCGCCGCGTCCAGGACCGGGTGCCGGGCGTGAAAGGCAAATTCATCGTCGGTGACCTTGGTATCGACGCCATCGTCCACCGCGAGCGCCAACTCTGCGAGTACGACGTCTTCGACCAGGACATCATCCACAACCGCCTGCTGGCCCAAGCCGTGGCTGCCCTGCGCTTCGCCCCCTTAAAACCGGCCACCCTTGAAGAAGCCCGCGCTCTGGCGGCGGCCTTCCCCGACTTGTCACCCGTGCGCGTCACGGCCGAAACCTTCGCCGCCTTATCCTGGGACCGTCGTACCACCGCCTACAAATCGGCCATGGATTTCGCCCGCCTCATCTTGCTGGGCCAGAGCCCCATCCAACGACCTGGCGAAACTCAGGCGCTCACGCTGCTCTTCGCCATGAACGATCTCTTTGAAACCTACATCGGCGCCTTGATGCTCCGGGCGGCCCGTCAGCGCGGCTGGAAAGCCCGCTTGCAAAGCTCGCTGCCTTTCTGGGAAGACCTCCCCATCCGTCCCGATATCGTCCTCGAGGCCGACGGCCGGTGCATCATCCTTGACACCAAATGGAAAGTCCTCAGCACCCGGCGGCCAGGCATGGACGACCTCAGGCAAATGTACGCCTATAACCGCTTCTTCGCGGCCGAGCAGGCCTACTTGGTTTACCCGGACGTCAATGGCCTGGGCGACCGGCAGGGGCACTACCGCGATCCAGACCGGCCTTTACAGTGCGGATTGATTTTCGTGAGCCTGTTCGATGGAGACAAACTGGCCTCAGATGCCGGAGAACGATTGCTCGCGGCAGTTACCAAGCAAGTTTGATGGCGCCGGTCCTTCAGGGCCACTTCCTGGGGGACAAATGTTATGTTTGAATTGCGCTCGGTGCAGTGGATATTCCGGTTAAACCTGCCACTTATGGCCGGAATCGCTGGCAAACATGACCGGAATATCCAGCTATGTACTCCAGAGGAGACAGAATAATGTTAGTGCGATGGGCAACTTCAGAAGACCTGCCACAGTGGTACGCGCTTGCCAGCGAAGTTTCGCCGGTTTTTCGGCGCCCGGCAGACATGGGCTCTGACGCTGAGTTTACGAGCTATGCAATGAGCAAAGTTGGAAAATATGAAGCACTCGTCGCGCTAGACTACAGGAGCCGAGGTGCGCTGGGGTTTATTGGTTTCTCTCGGACACATAACCGGATTAGCTGGTTGGCTGTATCGGAGAGCCATCGCCGCCGGGGTGTTGGTCAGCAGTTGCTCAAGACGGCTCTGCGTCAACTTGAGCATGGCAGACCCGTTACCGTCGAAACCTTCCCAAGTGGCTACCAGCCGGGTGCACCCGCCAGAGCCTTGTACCTGAAGTTCGGCTTTGTTGAGACGGAGCACGATCTGGTGGGCCCTCATGGTGCGGCGATATGCCGTATGACAGCCGGCCTGTCAAGCGCGGGTCGAGGCGGTAGCTTCCACTATCGTTACCCGGAGTTCATCGAGGCCTCGCAGCCGCAGTCTTGTCCCGCCTGCAACCAGGAACTACAACCAGATGATCAGACCACGATTGAGGAAAATGATGCAGTCTGGATTGTTGGAGAATATCCTGGTCAAGGACGGCTGTTTGGCAAGATTTACGTCATGCCGAAAAAGCACGCGTTTCATTTTGAGGATATGCCTGCGGCAGAGGCTACTTGCTTCATGCGTGAGGTCCAAAGGGCCGGAAAAGCCTTAAGACGTGTCACCGGAGCTGAGAAAATCAACTACGAAATGCACTCGAACACCGGCGCGCATCTGCATATCCACCTTTTTCCGCGATATCTTAATGACGATTTTCCGAGCGCGCCAATTGACTATCGATTGACAACGCCAGCTCCATACGAAAGTTATGAGGAGTATCTTTGGTTTATAGACGAGCTAAGGAAAGAACTGAACTCAAATGGCTAAAGCGAAGAAAAATAGAAGCACTTAGGTTCAGGTCTCAAGTGCAACGCTGAATTCACGTACTAATTTTTCCATAAGCCATTTGGAAAATGTTGCCATGAATACTGGTGGAAGAAAACAGCCGTTCCCTTCAATATCTTATTTTTCCTCCCAAGACCGCAGGACGACGCTGCCCCCTTTGACCCCGCCCCAGGGACAAGGTTTCTACTCTAGTCCAGGAGGATACACATGAAACCACGAGCTATTTTCGGCAGCCTGGGCTGCGCCTGTCTCTTGTTCACTGCCTGCCAGAGTGCCTGGCAGCACATCCCGGCCGATACCGTACACGAGCTGCCCGGAGTCCGGGTTATTCCCGGCGGCCATTGTGAAAGCAGCGCCATCGGCAACGCACTCAACTTTCTGGGCTACCCGCTACCGGAGTACACCATTACCGGGGCCGGAGGAGCGCTTGGCTTCGGATTGGAACGCTCTGCCTTTCCCTTCCTTTCGGCCCGCAACGGTGATATGCGCGAACGTTTCTTCGCAGCCACGGGCATAGCCTGGGAGCGTTCGGCCGCGGCGATTGACCAGAGCGACGATATCGGTTGGAGCCAGATTGCCTCGCTGCTTGACCAGGGTCTACCCGTAATCCTGCGGGTCGACATGCGCTACCTGCCGTATCTGTATGGCGGCAGGTACGGTCCGGCGCATATGTCTTTTGGCTGGCATATGATCACCCTGTTTGCGCTGGATCGCCGCACCGACACCGCTCTGGTATCCGATACGGCTCTCCCCGGTTTGCAGACCATCGCCCTGCGCGACCTGCATAAAGCCCGCACTTCCACGACCAAGGTTTTTCCGCCACGAGCCGAGTTCTTCTGGATCTCCCAACGAGCGGCCAACTATCAGCCCGATTGGGGCCGTTTGCTGGATGCTTCGCTGGATACGGTCTGCGCCTCATACCGCGAATCAGGCCTGGCAGGTTTAAGCCGCTATGGACAGGATCTGGCCGAGCTGGAACAATACTCCAAACAAAGTTTCCTGTTACCGGCGGTACTGGAATACATGGCCGGCAATATCGAGGATTTTGGCACCGGCGGTGCGGCCTTCCGCATGCTGTACCGGGAATTCCTGGCCCGGGCCAGCACCGAACTGAGACAGAACGTCCCGGAGCGGGCACATAGGCTAGACACGGCGCTGGTACGTCTGGATCAAGCGATCGATCTCTGGCACCAGCTCTCAGGCGCCATGCGCGCGCTGGCCGGACGAATCAAAGGCCTGAACCGGGAGGAACGGCAGCTTGAATACCAAAACTTGAAAAAGCTGGCCGACCAACTGCACGAAACAGAAAAAGCGTTCTATAATGAATTGGAGACGTGCCGAGCGGAGGCCTAACAATGTTGACCATGGGAGAATTCTCGGCCACCACCAGGCTGACGGTGAAAACCTTGCGCCTGTACCACGACGAAGGCATCCTGGTTCCGGAACGCATCGACCCGTCCAGTGGCTATCGCTATTACGGAGATGGTTCCTGGCAAAGAGCCCAGAGCATCATCCTGCTGCGTGAGCTGGGATTCTCCCATAAGGAACTCAAGGATATCCTTGCCGAATGCCAGGAAGACCATGATCTGCCCAAGTTCCTCGCCCAGAGGATGGGAATAGTCAAACAGGAATTGGCCCAGCTGATAGAACGACACAGCCGCCTGGCTCTCTATTTGGCCACCTTGAGCAGTCCGGTCGATAGCGCGGCTGCCTCCGGCCGAAATGACGGCGGGGCCAAACGGGGAGACAATGGAGTGTACGAAAAACAACTCCCGGAATTGCTGATTGCCAGCATCCGGTTTAAAGGCAGCTATGACCAGATTGGCGGGCACTTTGCGGCCTTGTTCAAGGCCGCCGGCCGCTACGCCTGCGGCGCGCCCCTGGCCTTGTACCACAACAGCGAATACCGGGAGGAGGATGCCGATATCGAGGCCGCCATTCCGATACGCAAGGAAATCAGTTTCCCCCAGGGCAGCTGCCGCCGGATCGGTCCGGGAGCTGCCCTGTGCACCCAGCACCGCGGCCCCTACGACAGCCTGGGCGGCTCGTACCGCATCCTGTTCGAGCTGCTCCATGCCCGGGATCTGCTGCCGCTCGTGCCATCGCGCGAAGTCTATCTGAAAGGCCCCGGCCTGATCTTCCTGCGCGATCCGAAACGCTTTGTGACCGAGATCCAAATACCTTACCATTCCGCCGCCGAACGACCCGAGTAGCCGCTCGACGGGAAGCACCGGCCGGACGGACCAACCAGCGCCCGGCAGCCGCTGCATCCCCTCGCGTCTTAAAACCTGTTAGTCCGTATCCTTGGCGGTGTTAAAGACGCACCACACCGGATAATGGTCGCTGATAGCCTCTTCCTTGCCGGCCGTGGTGGCAGCGCCTTCGCAGATGGTCACGTCATAATAGTCGGCGTAATGGAAGACGCCGTACTGATTGGCAAAGTCGCTGGCCATCGACGGGGTCATCTGGACGCGGTCGTAGGTATAATTGTTGGTGGCCACCGTGGTGTCGGCCGTATTGGGAATACCGGTCAGGTAGCTGTCAAAGCCGGACAGGCCCGGGCCGGTACCTTCGGCGTAATAGCTGCCGTCGGCATTGTAGTCACCCAGGCAGATCACGTCCGACTCGTTGTAGAGCGCGGCTGCTTCCTGCATGGCCGTCTTGAGGGAGGCGATCTCGGCGGTGGCCTTGCTCGGGCTGGTATGGATCGTGACTACCGAGAAATCGAAGCTGCCGTTGATGACCGCGAAATCGGCCACGAGCGGCGTGTAGGAGAAGGTTTGGGTGCCTGAATAGAGGCGATAGTCATCCAGGCGCAGCTTGTCGTGGCGATAGACGATGGCGTACTGGTTGCCGCGCACATAGCTGTACAGGTCGGCGCCGGCGGCGGCATTCACCTTGATGATGAAAGCGTCCATGATTGCTTTGCAGGTGGCGTCGCTGGCCGCGCTGGCGTTGGAGCCGACTTCCTGCATGGCGACCAGGTCGAAGCGGGCGACCGTGCCGGCCATGGCGGCTACCGTGTTGGTGCGCGCCAGCTTGGTGTTGCCGAAAATGCAGGTATTGAACGACGCGACGGTGATGGTGGCATTGGGCGGCGTAATGGACGGTCCGGTTACCGAAATATCATAGCCGCGGTTGGCGCCTTTGAGGCCGTTGTAGGAATAGACCTTGATGTAATAGGTCTTGCTGGCCGGAGCCGTAAAGCTCAAGCGCGAACCATAGTCGTCGGCGCTCTTGTCGTCGTTGCTAGCCAAGCTGACGCTGCCGTCGTACAGGTAGACGACCGTATCGGCTCCGCCGACCAGCCAAGTTTCTATAACGTAGGTTTTGCCGGCCACCGCCGTGAAGGACAACCAGTCATTGGCGTCGTCATAGAAATTGCGCTGCTGCCGCGTTCCGTCGGGGGTGATGGCCTTGGAGGCTGTGCGGCTATCGTCCTGCTCGTAGGCGTCGGGCCCGCTCAGGCTTATAGCGCGGTCAGCTACGCTGCCCGCGTCCAGGCTGGCATCGTAGCTCGGCTTGACCGGATCAAGATCCGATTCTGGCAAATTGGTGATTGGATTGGAACAAGCGGCCAGTGCCAAAATGGCGGCCAAGATCAGTAACGAGAGTTTCTTCATGGCGTCCTCCAAGGAGCAAGTTTGAAACGGAAGACGCTAGAAAACACACAACGTATTAAAGTAAACAGCGTCTACAGTCGGTCCTGGCTAACGGCCAGGGTGAAACGGTAAGATTATTATACAGCTGTTTTTCTGGCTGTCAAGGTTTTTTTCTACAAATAGAAACAGAAAAGGGTCAATCAAGGGAGGCGTGATAAAAAATAAAAAGTCCAGACAGCCAGGTGGTTGGCAGAAACCAGCCACCGGCAGGCCAAGCCCGTCAAGCTCCGGCAATACCGGGGCGGTTTGCTCAGGGTGTTTCACCGAACTCCAGGGAAGTATAGTATAAGCAAGCGCCCGATCGACTGCGCCAGTTCCACCGCTGGCCTGGCTTTTTCCAACGCCGTCATGCTGCCGTACGTGCTGGCCGCCATGCGCCAACAGATCGCTGGCAAAACGGAGGTGCTGTCCGCTTGCGTGGTGGCGCTGCCGGCTGGCGAGCTGCGGCTTGGTAGCGGGCCGCGCTCCTGCAGGCGATTGTCGCCTTGCGCAGCTGCTTGGGAGTCCCGGCCAGCCTGCAGGACTTGGGCATTGCCCGGGCCGATCTGGCGGCCATTCATGCCGACGCCTGTACCTACCGGATGCGTCCGCGTAGTCCGCGCCAATTCAGCCACGCCGAGCTGCTGTACCTGCCTGGAGGCCGCCTGGGTTGGCGGCCTGGACAAGGACGTACGCTTATAATTATGAAAGAGTAACCGATGTTAATTGCGGCGGCTGTGAAGATCCCGGGAGGAATTGGTTCGGTCTGAAGGCTGGCCCGCCTCACGCTTCGACCCCGAACTGGCTAGCGGGGTCAATCCACGCTCGACAGCTGGGCGGCTAGCTACTATACTTGCATCATGTCAAATCTTTGTCTGACTACTTTAGTCGTCCGCCGCCATAGCCAGCGCCAATGTGCGCGCTTGGAGCAAACCCGATGACACGGCGGACGACGCTGGCCCGGCGCCTGGAACAGTTTAACTTGATCAACAAGGTGGGGCGCGATGCTACCATGCTGCTCGATCTGCCCACTTTGCTGCCGCGGGCGGCCCACCTGATCCGCGACAGCTTGGGCTACCAGGCTGTGCTGGTGGTGCTAGTGGACCAGGCCAGCGGTGACTTGCGCCTGGTGGCCGCGGCTGCCCCGGGCGAAGCGGCGCTCCTGGCCGACGGCTTGTCCCGGGCGCCAAATCAGGGTTTGATTGGCCATGGGCTGCCAGCGGGCAGGCCTTGGTAGTAGGGGATGTCACGACTGACCCACGTTACCGCGACTCTGTCCATCTGCCCGGGATTCGGGCCGAGTTGGCCCTGCCCTTGCGCATCGGCGAAAAGGTGCTGGGGGTGTTGGATCTGGAAAGCGCCACCATGGATGCCTTTGGCCCGGACGATATCCAGGTGCTGCAGACTCTGGCTGACCAGATTGCCGTGGCCATCCACAACGCCCAGCTGTTCCAGGCCGAGGCTGGAGCCCGCCGCATGGCTGACACCTTGCGCGCCATTGGCCAGGCGGTCAATTCCACGCTGGAGCTGGATACGGTCCTGACGCAGATTTTAGCGTGCCTGGGCGAGGTGCTGGCCTATAACAGCGCCACCATCATGCTGCTGGAAAGCGATGAATTGGTCTTGCAGGCCGGGCAGGGTTTCGCCAATCCGGCCGAGGTGCTGGGGCTTCGTCTGCCGCTGCCCAGCCTGACGCTCAACCGGGCTGTCATGGGCACTGGTCGGCCCGTGGTGGTCAGCGATGTTTCCAAGGACAGTCGCTGGGTCTATACCTGGATTCCCGGTTCGGTGCCCATCCGTTCCTGGATGGGGGTGCCCCTGCTGACCGCCGGGCAAGCCATCGGCATGTTGACGGTGGACAGTTTCCAGGTTGGAGCCTACCGGGAGACGGACTTGCCTCTGATCTCGGCTTTTGCCGACCAGGCGGCGCTAGCCTTGCGTAACGCTGAGCTCTTCCGCGCCGCCAGTCTGGCCCGCAGCGAGGCCGAACAAGCCAACCGCTTGAAGAGCACCTTCCTGGACAAGATGTCGCACAAGTTGCGGACGCCGCTCAATGCCATCATCAATTTCGCCTACTTGCTGGACCAGGGTGCCGAGGGCAGCCTGGTTGCCGGCCAAGCCGAACTGGTAGAGCGCATTGAAGGCGCCGGCTGCCATCTTTTGGGGCTCATCAACGACATCCTGGACTTGGCCAAGATCGAGGCTGGCCGGATGGAGCTCTACCGGGCGGAGGCTGACTTAGTGGAAATTCTGGGATCCGCCATGACCACCGCTGCCGGCCTGGTGGCGGGCAAGCCGGTGCGCTTGGACTTCGAGCCGGGGCCGATCTGGTCGGTGCGCGTCTATGTGGATCGCAGGCGCATCCAGCAGGTGGCGCTCAATCTATTGTCCAATGCGGCCAAGTTCACGGATCAGGGCAGTATCACCATGTCCATTCGTGCCGACCCGCTAGCCGACCTGGTCGCCGTGGCCGTGGCCGACACCGGACGGGGCATCGCCCCAGCTGACCTGGCGCGGGTGTTCGAGGAGTTTGCGCAGGTGGCAGAAGCGCGCAATACCGGGGGGCACCGGGCTGGGCCTGCCCATCAGCAAGCATTTCGTGGAAATGCATGGCGGCACACTGGCGGTGGCCAGTCGGTGTGGCCAAGGTTCAGTTTTCTCCTTTACGCTGCCCTTGGCCGGAGCCGGCCTGTTGCCCGGGAGCGCCGCGGCCGATGTGGCGGCGGGAGGGACGGCACCGTCCTTGCCTTCAACGACCAATCGGACAGCTCAGCTTGATGGCTGGCCTGTTGCCTTCCCGCTCTAACCCGCCGCCATTTTCCTTTAGGCCCCGAATAATCCCTCGAGTGCCCGGTCCAATTTTTTCAATTCACCAGGGTCGAAGATCGGCGGCACGATGGCCGGGTGGAGTGGGTCGGGGCTGACCAGGGCGTCGCCGGCTAGGGCGGCGCGGAAGAAGTCGTCGTAGCTGACGGTTTTATTCCCGACGCTTAGGCGGGCGAACAGGTAGGGGCCGCGCCGCTCGAACCAGCGGCCCAGGCGCGCGTCACTGCTGGCCCAGTGGGCTTCGGTGTAGCCTTCGTGTTCACAGCTGGCCAGGCTGTCCAGGGCGCGGGTGGCGGCGTAAGGCAGCATGGCCGGCAGGAGGTCGTCGTGTAGTACGGCCAGGTCGGCCGGTTGGGCGGCCAGCAGGCAGGCGGGGGCGAAAGGCCGGGCGCAGGGCAGGCGGACAAGCGCGAAGCGGCAGCCGGCCGGCACCTCGGTGAAGGGGCGGAGTAGTAACAAATTATTTGCGGCGATCGCGGCGTCAGCCGGCCAGGCGAAGGCTTCTACTGGCGTAAGCGGCTGATTTGTCGGGCTAGCCTGGCTGGGATTGGGGCTGAGGCTGTACCAGGCTTGGAGGGCTCGTTCCTCGTTCTGGTAAAAGCGCACGGCCGTGAACTGCGGCCAGGTGCGTTGCAGGGCGCTGCGCAGGCGCTGGTTATAGAGGCCGGGGTAAGCCCGAGTTAGGCCTTTTTCGGCGGCGTCGCGGGCGTAGAGGCGGCTGTTGCGCTCGCGCTCGCCCAGGATGATGCGGCCGTCGTCTAGCCAGAGATCCAGCAGGCGGCGGTCGGTCTCCAGGTAGAGGCGGTTGCCGCGCGCCCGGCGCACCGGCGGCAGCAGGGCCAGCCGGCCGGCCGGCGAGTCGTCGTGGGGTAGGGTAGCCGTGGCGCTTAGTTGCTTGGCGGCGCGGCCGGCGGCGCGGGCCGTGCGGGCGGCTTTGCTGTTGTCGGGCTTGGCTGACTTGCGGGCAACCGGCGGAGTGACTGGCTTGTTTTTTGCGCTTTTGCGTCCACCCTTGCCACCATTGGCCTTGGGAGTGCTTATTTTTTTGTCAGCCTTGTACGTGGCCGGTTTGGTAACTGACGTTGGTCCGGTTGGTGCTTGAGCGCTCGGGCTGGCGGGGGGAGCCGGCGGGGTGGTGTCGTCAGAAGTCATCGTTTTTGAGTACCTCGAGTTTGCTGGTGTATTTGGGGAAGAACTGTAGGCTGCGGCCGGTTTCGAAGCGCACCATGACGCAGACGCCGCCCTCGCCGGCGCTGCTGACCTGGACGATGTAGCCGCTGCCGTGGTCGTCGTGATAGACCTTCATGCCCTTACGCCACTTCCCCATGGCGGCCGAAACGCTCAGGTCCAGCTTGCCGCCGGTGGTGTCCAGCAGCTTGCCGGGAATCTCGGCCAGGAAACGCGACGGCAGGCAGTCGAGGATGCGGCCGCGGAAGAGGCGCCGCCGGCAGTATGTTAGATAAAGTTCATCCTTGGCCCGGGTCAGCGCCACGTACAGCAGGCGGCGCTGCTCCTCGAGGTCTTCGCCTTCTTCGTTGTCGCGCGGGAAGAGGCCCTGCTCCATGCCGGTGACCACCACCATCGGGAACTCCAGGCCCTTGGTGTTGTGCATGGTGATGAGGGTGACGGCTTCGGCGTGTAGTTCGCCGGAGGACATGGCCCGGTCCAGCTCGACGGCTTCCAGGAAGTCGGTCAGGCCGGTGATGGTGGCTGGGTAGTCGCTGGCGGCGTTGATCAGCTCGTCGATGTTGGCCGTCTTCTGGCTGCCGGCTATCTCGTCCTGGTTCTTGTGGTAATCGAGCAGGCCGGATTCTTTGGCGCAGTACTCGACCAGGCGGGCCAGTCCGCTGCCGGCCGGTGCGTTCGTTTGTCCGGCCGCTTGGTCAGCCGGCTCCGCGGCGGCTTGGGGCGTCAGCTGACCGGCCATGCCGTCCAGCAGGGCGATGAAGGCGCTCAGGCCGGCGCGGGCCTTGGCGGTCTTGAGGCTGGCGCCGGCGGCGGCGGCGATGAAATTGCCGTCGCCGGCGAAGGCCTCCTCGGCTATCAGGTCGACGCTGGTGTCGCCGATGCCGCGGCTGGGCTTGTTAACCACGCGGCGGAAGGCGATCTCGTCGCGCCGGTTGGCCAACAAGGCCAGGAAAGCCAGCAGGTCCTTGACTTCCTCGCGTTCGTAGAAGCGCAGGGCGCCGACCAGGCGATACGGGATGCCGGCCGGCGGGAAGGCCTTCTCGAAGGCCAGGCTTTGGGCGTTGGTGCGGTAGAGGATGGCAATGTCCGAGAAGCTGCCGCCTGAGCGGACGTGCTTGTCTATTAGGCGAATGCAGTAGGAGGCTTCCTCGTTGCCGTCCATCAACACGGCTAGTTCCGGCTTGCGGCCGCCGGAGCGTTCCGCCTTCAGGGTCTTGCCCAGGCGGCCCTGGTTCTGCGCCACCACGCTGGAGGCCAGGTTGAGGATGCTTTGGTAGGAGCGGTAGTTGCGCTCCAGGCGGATGGTGGCGGTGTTGGGGAATATTTCCGGGAAATTGATGATGTTCTGGACCTCGGCGCCGCGGAAGCGGTAGATGCTTTGGTCGTCGTCGCCCACCACGCAGACGTAACTGTCCGGTCCGGCCAAGGCCTTGAGCAGGCGGAACTGGGCGACGTTGGAGTCCTGGTACTCGTCCACCAGGATGACGCGGAAGCGGCTGTGCAGGCGGTCGCGCAGGGCCTGTTCGGTTTCCAGGAGCCGGGTGGGCATGGCAATCAGGTCGCCGAAGTCGACGTTGCCGGTGGCGCGTAGGCGGCGCTCGTAGTCGGCGTAGCAGCGCCGGAAATCGTGGAAGCTCTTGAACATGCTGCCCAGTTCCGGCGAGTCGGGCGTCAGGTGGTAATCTTTGGCCCGGGCCACAGCGTGGGCCAGGCGGGCGGCCTCCGGCCGGTTGAGGTTGGGCAGGGCGGCGCGCATCAGGCTGGTTGAGTCGTCGTCGTCGTAGATGGTAAAGTTTTTATCAACGCCGGCTAGGTCGGCGTTGCGCCGCAGCAGCCAGGCGCCGAAGGAATGGAAGGTACGCAGGTTGGCCCGTTCGCAGGCCGGTTCGATGCGGCAGGCCCGCTCCTTCATTTCGGCGGCGGCCTTGTTGGTGAAGGTCACGGCCAGGATCGACTCCGGCGGGAGGCCGCGCTCGCGGATCAGCCAGGCGATCTTGGTGGTGATGACGCGCGTTTTGCCGGAGCCGGCTCCGGCCAGGATGAGCAGGTTGCCGCCCTCATGCAGGACGGCGGCCAGCTGTTCGGGGTTCAGCCCGGTCAGGTAGTCGGGCGCCGCCCCGGTCGGGGGCCTGGTCACTTTGGCGCCGCCGGTAACGGTACAGCTTCCAGGTCGACACCGCGGACAGCGCTGATGCGCACCTCCAAGCGGTCGCCAGCCTGCAGGCTGCCGCCGACCACCACGATGGCGCCGTCGACGTCCGGCGCGTTCAGGTCGGCGCGGCCGATGGCCAGGTCCTCGCCGTCGATGCGCTCCTCGACCAGGACGTGGCGGACGGAGCCCACTCTTGTCTGGAGGGCGGCGGCGGTGATGGCGATCTGGGCTTCTTCCACCTGATGTTGGCGCTTCAAGGCGATAGCCTTGGCGACGCGGCTTTTAAGGCGGTAGGCGGTGGTGTCTTCCTCGCGGCTGTAGGCAAAGCAGCCCAGCCAGTCCGGTTTGGCCGCCTGCTGGAAGTCCAATAGCTGCTGGAAGTCGGCCTCGCTCTCGCCGGGGAAGCCCACCAGGAAGGTGGTGCGGATAGTGGCATCGGGCAGCTGGGCGCGAATGGTGGCCAAGAGCTCGAGGTAGCCAGCGGCGTTGCCTTTGCGGTTCATGGCGCGCAGGACGGGCTCGGCGGCGTGCTGGAAGGGCAGGTCGAAGTAGGACAGGATGCGTCGGTCGGCGGCGCAGATATCTAGGATGGCCAGCGGGAAATTGTCGGGATGAATGTACAGCAGCCGGACGCGAAAGTCGCCGGGCAGGGCCGACAAGGCTTGCAGTAGCTCGGGCAGCAGTTGCCGCCCGGCCGTGTCGCGTCCGAACGAGCCGAGGTCCTGGCCAATCAGGCAGATTTCATAGACGCCGCGGGCCAGCAGGTCTTGGAACTCGGCCACGATGTCGGCCACCGATCGCGACGATACCGGGCCGCGAATCAGCGGAATGGCGCAGAAGGCGCAGTTGTTGGAACAGCCCTCGGCGATCTTGAGGTAGGCCATGCCCGGGTAGCCATAGAGCCGGTCGCGCGGGCCGGGCTGGAAGGCTCGGCGGGCCGGGACCAGGCGGCTGCGGCGGTCGGCCAGGACGTCGGCGGCGATGCTTCCCACCTGGGACAGGTCGTTGTTGCCGAAGATGCCGTCGGCTTCGGGCAGATCGCCGTAGAGCTGGTCGGGATAGCGCTGCGCCAGGCAGCCGGCTAGTAATATTTTTTTCCCGGGCCAGGCGGCGCGGATGGCCAGTACCGCCTCGATGGACTCGGCCTTGGCGGCCTCGATAAAGCCGCAGCTGTTGACGATAATCAGGTCGGCGTCGTCGCCGCGCGTGACTTGTTGGTAATCTTGCCGGCGCAGGCTGGCGGCCATCTCCTCGGCGTCGACCTGGTTCTTGGCGCAGCCGTGGTTGTCGATAAAAAAGGTGTTCATGCCGCCTCAGTTGAGGGCATACAGCCCGAGGCTCCAGCTGCCGTCGTCGGCCCTGGTCCAGCGCAGCTGGTTAACGGTTACCACGCCGGGCTGCCCGAGCTCCACCTCGACGCTCTCGTAGCCGGAAGCCTGAACGACCAGCCGGGTGCCGGCGGCGTTGCTGGACCACAGTTTGGCGGTATTGGTGGCCGTGACGACGATTTCGTCGCCGCGGAAGAAAAAGCGCTCCTCGCGCGGGTTGCGGTCAATCTCGTGCCGGAACATGGTCTGGTTGCGGAAGGTGATGTTCAGCACGAAGGGGTGGGGGCTGCGTCGGCCAGAATAGATGATTTTCAGCGGCGTGCCGGGAGCTTCGGGGGAGAGGTTTTCCGGGCTGCCCAAATCGGCTACCGGGGCCTCGGCGGCGGCGCCGGTCTCGTCGGTCAGCTGGCCCTCGGCCAACAGGCTAGGCTGGGCGGTGATGCGCAGCAGGCAGCCGGCCGTCGGGTCGCTACGGCTAAAATCAATGACAAAGACGCTCAGCTCGGGCAGGTTGTCCTTGTCCAGATCGATGGTGCCTTCCTCGCCCATCATAAACTGGAGCGTGGCGTTCGGGGTTTCTAGGGCAACCCGGTCGCCGATGGCGGCCAGGCGCAACTGATGGGTGGTGCCGCTATACTTGAGGGATACGGTATCTCCAGTGTACAAGCGGTGCTCAAACTCTTCGGTGGTCAGTTCCCAATTGGTGCTTTCGACTGGCGCGGCGGTCACCGGATCGCTATTAATATTGAAGATACCGCTGTTCCAGAGCAGGAAGACGCCAATGGCTACCAGGACGATCACGCCGACGATGATGAAGGCCGCCAGGTTGGGCCGCTTGCGGTCGTGCAGCAAGGCGTCGAGCGGCACTGGCTGTTCCTGCAGCCTGATGCCGCGGAAAGCGTTGATCAGGGTTTCCGGTTCCAGGGCTAGGTACTCGGCGTAATTGCGTAAAAAGCCAAGGATGTAGGGGTCGCCCGGAAAAACCGCGAAATCTTCGTTTTCCAGCGCGTTTAGGAAGCGGCGGGCGATGTTGGTGTCGTCGGCTATCTGATCCAGGCTCAGCCCGCGGAGCTCCCGGGCGTGGCGTAGCTGCTCTCCAATCGATGTCATGGCACTTCCTTATCTTGCTCGTCAGTTGCCGGAGTTGAACAGGAAATTGTTGTACGAGTTGGCCGAGGCCGGGTACTCGTAGATGAAGCGGGCGTCGGTTAGCCCGACGTTGGTTTTGATGCTGGTAAAGTCGAGGGTGATAACCTCGTTGGACAGGGTAACGCCGCGCATACGCCGGATGAGCAGGCGCTCCGGGTCGATGGACAGATGGATGGTCCGGAAGCCGTCGGCCACGGTTTTTCGGGTTAGTATCAGGTTGATGACCATTTCGCCGGAGCCTTCGTCGAGCGGCTCGGGCACCGGGCCGGTAACGTAGGTGATGTTGTAGCTGCGGGACAGCATGCGCAGGCCATCGCTGGTGGCGATGGCCGAGGCGCTGGCGCCGCTGGTGGACGTGACCTGTCGCAGTACGGCGTTAAACTCCGGTACGTAGATCAATAGTTCCTCGCCGTTGTAGATGACCACTTGCCTGGCCGGCTGGGAAAAGTCCATGCGCATGAAGCTGGGTGACTTATAGATAACGCTGCCGGTCATGGTGGACCGGGAGGAGTGCACTTGGACGGCGGCTTCGTAATCGCGGATGCTGGCGTAGTTTTCCGAGACCTGGCGGAAGAATTGGTCGGCGGTGAGGATATTCTGGGCCATGGCCGGCCGGAGCGCTGGCGCGGCAAGCAAAAGGCTGACGAGGCAGGCTGCCAACAAGGTCCGATTTCTGGTGCGGTGCATGTGTAAGTCTCCCTGGGGGCGAGGGGTGCGGCGGCATTGTGCCGGCCGGCCCGTCATGATGCCTGCCCTCCGCGCGCGCAGGAAGGCTGGTTGCCGGGCGGGTGAAGCCCGGTGCAGGATATACCTTTATTGTTAAAATGGCAAGATAGGGTTGGCTGGTTGCCGGCGGTTTGGCGGCTCAGTTTCCGACTGGTTCGGATAGTTTTGGCGACTCGGGCAGCGCGGCCGGTTCAAGTCCAGCGTCCGCGGCGGCTTCCCGGACGATGTTGACCACCAGGTAGCGGACGCGGTCGTCGTTCAGCTTGAGGTGGCTGCCGCAGCGGGCGCAAGTGAAGCGGCCGTCATCCAGGTCGGGCTTGCGGCAGGCTACGCAGTAGATGGCCTGGCAATCCGGGCAGGCGCCAGCCGGCGCGTTGTCCGGCAGCTCGCCACGCAATTGCAGGCGGGGAACATTGGGCAAGCCGCGTGGCACGGACCACTCGCGGCCGCAGGACAAGCAGGCCAGTTGTTCGGTCGTAGCCTGGTGGATGCGCGCTCTCAGTTCCCGCTCTTTTTCTGGCTGGAGGACGGCTAGCCGGTCGGCCAGGCTGGCGGCTTCGTCGTATTTGCCGCGCCGGCAGTAGCTGCCAGCCAGCCTGACCAGGACGTCGACGGCGTCCGGCTGTTGTTGGAGGGCGGTTTTCCAGGCCGTCTCGGCGCGGACGAATTCGCCGGTTTCCAGCCAGACGTCGCCCATCAGCATCAGGCTGCGGACGTCGCTGTCGATTTCCAGGGCGTGGCGCAAGGCCTCGCCGGCGTCGGCCCAGCGTTCCTGCTCCAGGTAGACCGCGCCTAGGTTGGTATGGTACTCGGCCAGGCGCCGGGCCGGGATGGTCGGGTCGGTGGCGGCCAGGCGGCCTGCCGCCTGGTAGGCCAGGACGGCTTCGTCCAGGCGCCCGGCGCCGACCGATAGGTTGCCGGCGGCATTGGCCGTGGCAGCGCTTGGCCGGACGGCTGCCAGGGTGGCTAAGCCGCCGTCCAGATCGCCTGAGCCGGCCAGGGCAGTGGCCAGGTTGATGGCCGGTTCCTCGGCCTCCGGCAGGGCGGACGCCGCCTGGCGGAAGCTGGCGACGGCGCTGGATTGGTCGCCGTTGCGCAGGGCGATAATGCCGGCCAGGTTATTGAGCCAGCCGTCCGTTGGGCAGAGCCCCAGGGCCTCGGCCAAGGCGGTACGGCAGTCCGCGCCGGTCAGGTACAGTTGTTCGCAGTATTTAAGCTGACAGCTGGGATTATCCGGCGCCAGCTGGCGCGCCCGGTCGAACCAGGCCAGAGCGTCCTGGCGCTTGCCGAGGTTGGCTTGCAGTAGGCCGTATAGATGGCAGGCTACGGCATCGCCTTTTTGTTTCTTGACGATGGGGGCCAGCAGCTTTTCGACCTTGTCATAATCGGCCTGTTCCCAGGCCAGGCGGGCTTCCATGGTAGCCAGTTCGTACTTGTCGTAGCCAAGACGCCGCAGTTGGCTGAGGCATTCAGCGGCGTCGTCCCCGGCGCTCTGCGCCAGGAAGCCGCGGGCGGCCTGCAGCCAGCTGGCGGCGGCCTCAGCGGCCTGGCCGGCGCGGTCCAGCGACCGGGCGGCGTTCAGGCTATAAATGGGCATGGCCGGGTCTAGTCCTGCCGCGGCCAGGTAAGCGGCGGCGGCGCCGACCCAGTCTCCCAGGTTGAAGCAGGCGTGGCCCAACAGGTTTTGCTGGCGGGCGTTGCCGACCAGGGTCGGGCTGGCCAGCAATCCGGCCTTGAGCTGGTCATAGCGGTTCTGCAGGTACAGGAGGTTAAACAGTTCTTCGTTGGCGTCGCGGTGGTCCGGCTCCAGGGCCAGGCAGCGGCGCAGGCTGGTTTCGGCGTCCTGGAGCAACTCTTCATGCAGGTAGCATTCAGCCAGCTGGAAATGGTCGCCGGCGGTCAGGGTATCGCGCTCGCCGAGCTTGACCAGCTGCTGCCAGGCGGCCGGCCATTTTCGCATGCCCATGTAGGTGGCGGCCAGACGGCGGCGCTGTTCCGGGTCGGCGGTCTGCTTTTTGGCAAGCTCCAGGTAGACTCGTTCGATGGCCATGGCGCCGGTTTCCAGCTTGAAGCGTTCCAAGCGGCAGCTGAGGGCGTCCCAGGTGTCGTAGTTCTGGGCGGCGAAGGCCCAGTGGCCGCTACTGAGCCGGTCGTCGCTGGCTTCCAGGGCAAAACGGCCGTTGGCCAGGCACAGGAAATAGCCGCCCCGGGCTATCAACTGCAGGTTTATTGGCAGCGCGGCGTCGAGCCAGGGACACTCCGTCCAGGCGCAGACCGTGGCCGGCTCGCCGTTGAATACCATTTCCAGCCGAAGCGCGCCGTTGCTGCCGACCAGGAGGTACATGAAGGTGTCGTCGGCGCTCATGCGGAAGATGAAGCCGGCGGACGCGTTGTTGCGGACGGGGGCGCTAGCCGGCAACGGGTTGGCCGGTAGCGCGCTAGCGGTCACAGCCACTTGGTCGCCCGGAGGGCTTAGGCTTTGAGTCGTCGTTGGGCCAAACCGGAAGCTAGCTTCCATATAAAAGTCGCCGGCCACGATGGCCGTAGCCTCGCTCCAGGCAAACAGGTTTTTCTTGAACAATTCCAGCAGTAGGCTACTCTGGCGCAGGCTGCTAGCATAGCGCTCGTCGCCGCCGAGGCTGAACCAGGCCGGAGCGGTTTGGGCGAAGTCGATGGCTAAGCTGGTTTCCGCTTCAATTGGCGGCTGGTTTCCTGGCTTTTTGGCAAACAGGCGTTTCAAGAAACTGAACATTGCGGTATAATAGTCTGCGTGACCGGCTTCGGCAAGACCTGACTGGGTGGTAGTGGCCACTTGGCGGCCTCAAGTCCGGCTTTTCGGCGTTGTTGGCCAAGTTTCCCGGTTAACGCTTTGAAGTATTGCTCTTAAAGGTATATACTAAGGGTGGACAATTTGGATAATCACTTGAGGAGGCTTTTTATGAAGCTGATTAAATATACGGCACTGCTGGTGTGCCTGGGTCTTGGCCTGGTGGCCTGTCGTGAATCGAGCCCGACGCCAATCCTGCCGGACCAAACAGCCGAACAGCCAGCTACCCCCGCCCCAACCAGGGCTTTGACGGCTTCCTGCATCTACACCGAGGGTTTGGTGGAGCTGCAACGGGCCGACCGCTGGCTGGAACTGGACATCGGTGATGCCATTCAAGCCGGTGATACCCTGCGCACTGGACCGGATGGCTCATGCGAGATCCGTTTTGGCGCTACCGCCGTGTTGCGCCTCCAGCTTGGCACGACGCTGACCATCAACGAGATTTTGCTGTCCGAAGCCTCGTCCAGGATTGATACCTCGCTCGATTTAGGCGCCCTCCTCACCAAGGTGCAGCATCTGGCAGGGGCTGATTCCTACACTATCCGTACCGAAACCTCGGTCTGCGGCGTGCGCGGTACCGAGTTTGGCGTCAGTTCCGATCCTGAAAAAGGCACGACCATCGCCGTCAGCACCGGTCGGGTGGCCGTTTTGCCGGCTAGTGACATCGTGAATAGCCTGCTGCAGGAAGCCTCCACTAACGCCGTCGCCGCCGCTGCCATCCAGGCCATCGTCGCCTCGGCCGCCATCGTCGAACCCGACCAAGAAGTGGTTATGAACGCCGAGATGGTAGCGGACGCAGCCGTCGTCTACGAGGCTATCGCCGAAGCCGTCGCTTCAGTCCCGGCCGAACCGATTGCCGTCAGTGCCGAGTCGGCCAGTGTCGACGTCATTGCCGTCGCGCCACCGCTACTGACTTTCCAGGCGCCGCCGGAGCTGCCGGTCGTGGCCGCTTCCGCCCAGTCTGCCCAGGGTAGCGCCGCCTCCGCCGCGCCTGGTTCGCAGGCCGCGCCAGGTTCCCTGGCCATCAATCCGACCATGTCAGCGGCTGCCCAAGCCGCCATCGCCCGCGTTATCCAGCGTGTCAACACCGAACGTCAGGTCTTGACGGCGGTTCCGGTCCGCGCTACGGCGGCCAGCCGCGAAAACCTGCGCCAACTCGAGGCTGTCAGCGCCGTGCCGGATCCGCAATCTATGGTCGACACGCCTTCGAATGTTTCTATGGTGAGCCCGGCCACTGTGGCTACTCCGACCGCCTCGCAACCCGATAACGGTACCCCCGCCACGCCGGCCGATTCGGCCAACGCGGCTAGCCGCCCGGTTACTACCCCGGCCGCCACGACGCCGGCTCCAACCGTTACCACGCCGGCCACCCCGGCTCCCTCGGCCCGTCCGTCCGCCTTGCAGACCGGCTGGGCGACCCTGACCCGGTCAGCTACCGGCAGCCTGATTCACATGGCCGGAACCGGCATGATGATCACCTCCGACATTGAGGGCACCGTCTCCGGCATTAACGCCAACGGTCGCGTTGTCTGGACCATCGCCACCCGGAACCGGGCCGCCGAGCGCTCCTACCCGGTTCCGTTCAAGGCCAATGTCTACTATTCCGGCTCGGGCGAATTCGTCATCGTCGAGGCTGCCACCGGCCGCATCGTCCACCGTAGCGAATTATCCGGCGACCGCAGCCATATGTTCGGCAACCGCATCGTGCCCGTCGCCAACGCTGTGCTCTTCCCGACCCGCACCGGCCTGGAAGTGATCAGCGAGACTGGCGAGGTACTGCGCACTATCACCGTACCCGGCGGCACCAACATGACTCCGGCCAATTACCGGGGTCAGGCCGCAATCGTCAACCAGCGCGGCGTTTTTCTGTTGCTGAACGTCGAGACCGGCGAGGCGGTGGCCAGTATTCAGACCAACGCCCAGCAGCCGATGGCCCTGGCCGCCAGGATTATGGGCGACCGGGCGGTCTTTGCCGACCGCAAGGGCCTGGTAGTAATGGTTGACTTGGCCACGCGCGCCGTGGTTTGGGAACGCATGCTGGGCGATGCTGGCGGCATCCACAATGACCTGGAGTATGGCCGCGTCGGCGTGTTCGCCTATGCCCGCAATACCATTTACAGCATGAACCCGGCCGGCGCCGAGTTGATGCCGCCGGTAAGCGGCGTCAGCGCCCCACCGCTGCTGGTCGGCGGCATCCTCTATTACGGCACCACCGCCAAGCGCCTGGTAGCCTATGACGTCGCCAATCGCCGCGAGCTGGCCATCCAGGAACTGCCGGCGGCGCTCAGCGCCCGGCCCTTGCTGGTGGATGGCGTGCTCTATGGCAGTCTGGCTGACGGCAGCCTGATGAAGGTGACCATCGCGCGCTTCCATCAGTAGACAGGCGGCCTTAACTGACCCGGCAATAAAGCACAGCGGCCGGTTGGCTCCCCTTTCAGGGAACCGACCGGCTGCTGTTTTTAGGTGTGCAGGTTTGCTTGTCAGCTTGTCAGGCCATTAGCGTTTCTCCAGCTTAAGGGTTTCGGTCGGCTGGTCGCAGACCTCGCTGGGACCGTAGTACTGGATGGCGCCGGGGAAGCGGTAGCTGGTCTCGACCGCCCAAACAGCGCGGGCGGCGGCGAAGGTTTGAAAGGGTTTCCCTTCCAGTTCCACCAGGGCCTTCTTGATGACCGGTTTGTCGCTGCCATGCCGGCGTTCGATGTTCATCATCATAGTCAGGGGGATGCCGCCGGCTTGCCAATGGGCGGCGCTCTGGTCGAGCTGGCGGACGCTGGACAAGTAGCCAGAATAACCGCCGGCGATGAGGGCCCAGGCGCTCATGCCTAGGGCGTAGCAGTAGTCGGCATCAAAATTGGACGGGAAGGCGCAGCGGCCTTCGTAGCCGAAGAAGTGGGTCTGGCTGGAGAACTTGCCTTTATAGTCGCCCTGTTTCTTGAGCTCAGCTAGGCGTTTCTCGACGATGGAGACGATCAGCTTTTCGGTCTCGATGCGCGACACTTGGACGTTGCCATGGGGGTCGCGATCCATAATCAGTTGTAGCCTGATGTCGCGCGGCAGGTTGGCGTACAGGCTGGCCAGGTTGACGGATAAGCCTTTGGCCACGAAGGCCAGCCGGGTATCGTCGTCGGTTAGGGCGGCGTAGGCCGCGGCTTGGTGGGCTAGGTAATCGTTGAGGGCCGAAATCAGGTCTTTAAACTCGGGGATGAACTCGATCAGGCCTTCCGGTATTAATACCACGCCAAAATCCAGGCCTTTGGCGGACCGGGTGACGATGGCGGCGCAGATTTCGTCGCAGAGACCGGCTAGGGTCATGCGTCGCTGCTCGACCTCCTCGGAGATCAGGCAGACATTCGGCTGGCACTGCAGGGCGCATTCCAGGGCGATATGGCTGGCCGAGCGGCCCATTAACTTGATGAAGTGCCAGTACTTGCGGGCGCTGGCCGCGTCGCGTTCGATGTTGCCGATCAGTTCGCTATAGGTTTTAGTGGCGGTATCGAAACCGAAGGAGGCCTCGATATACTCGTTTTTGAGGTCGCCGTCGATGGTCTTGGGCACGCCGATGACCGCGCAGGGGACGTCATGGGCGGCGAAGTACTCGGCCAGCAGGGCGGCGTTGGTGTTGGAGTCGTCGCCGCCGATGACCACCACGGCGTCCAGTTTGCGGTCGCGCGCCACTCCGGCGGCCTTGGCGAACTGCTCGGGCGTCTCGATTTTGGTGCGGCCGGAGCCGATGATGTCGAAGCCGCCGGTGTTGCGGTACTGGTCGATTGTAGCGGCGTCGAGGGCGACCGACTGGTCGTCGGTTAGGCCGCCGGGGCCGCCGCGGAAGCCGAGCAAACTGGAGGCTGGGTTGCCCTTCTTGAGGCCGTCGAACAGGCCGGCGATAACATTATGGCCGCCGGGCGCCTGGCCGCCGGACAGGATGACCCCGACGGTCAGGCGCCGAGTCATGGCTGGATTGGAGCCCTGGCGGAAGCTGATGATCGGCTTGCCGTACTGGTGGGCGAAGATGGCCTTGACCGCGGCCTGGTCGCCGACCGATGTGGTGGGTTCGCCGAGGCTGGCGGTAATGCTATCGGCTGGGGCTTGCAAGATGGCCGGCAGTTTGGGCTGGTAGGTATAACGGGCTTTGTGCAGTGCTGAAAGATTCATGGTTGGCTCCTTGTGCTTTGGTTAACGAGGCGCTGCTAGCTTGCCGGAAAGCGGGCGGCTGTTCAATACCCTCTCAGGAGTTTGTCGGACTTAGGATTTTGGCCCAGCGAAAGCGAGCCGCGAGTGGAAAATTGGTGAGGATTGAGGGCCATACTTCCTGTATGGCCCGATTGACGAGCCAATTTTACGCCGCGGGGCGCTGAGATCGGCCAAAAAGCGTGGAAAACGGGCCAAAATACTGGGTTCTTTAGGTTTTGGTATGTTGAAAAAATCGCGTTCGGCTTTTTCAATAGCCTGCTAGAGTGGCTGGGTAATGTCACCTAAAAACATTGTTTGGCGCTCCTAAGTCCGACAGACTCCTAGGGCAGTTTGACGCCGGCGGCCAGCAAGGCGCTTTCCTGGCTGACCGGTTTGAGGATGCGCAAGCCGGTTTCTGAGGTCTGGATGTTCATTTCCTTGCCGTCAGGGGTGCGCGCGCCCAGAATAGTAACGATCGGATAACGCGGATTGTCTGGATTCACGTCGGTAACTTGGGCGTATTTGCCGTTGGTCAGTTGGATGTAGGAACCAATCGGGTAGACCGACAAGGAATAGACCAGCGCCTTGATGACCAGCTCGTCGTACTGCTTGCCTTCGTTCTTGAGGATGTCGACCATGCCCAAATAGCCTTCGCGGGCCGCCTTGAAGGGGCGGCTGCCGGTGACGGCGTCGTAGGAGCAGGCCACCGCGATGATGCGGGCGTAGATCGAAATTTTCTCGGCGGAAAGGGCCCGCGGGTAACCGCTGCCGTTCATGCGCTCGTGGTGTTCCAGGGCCGCCAGCGACACGGCCAGCGGGAATTTCTTCTCTTTAAGGATGTTGTAGCCGAGGATCGGGTGGGCGGTGATGGCTTTGCGTTCCTGCGGCGCCAGCTGACGATTGGCCATGTATAATTGCGGCGGCAGACGGACCATGCCGATCTCGTGTACTACCGAGGCCACGCCCAGCTCGATCAGGCGATGCGGTGGCAGCTTGAGTTGGCCGCCTAGGACTATAGCCAGTACGGTGGAGCGGGACGAGTGGTCAACCAGGTAGTTATTGGTGATGGCTACGCTGCTGATGACTCGCAGCACAAAGCGGCGGTTTTCAAGGATAATGTCGCAGAGACTCTTTACCTTGTCGGACAGCTCGGCGACGCTGATCTCGTTTTTTGTAACGTAGCGGGTATAAATCTTGTCGACATAGTCACGGAACTGCTCGTAGAAGGCCTTTATGCGGTGTAATTGCTCGCGGTCGTTGTCGCCAGAGCTGATTAGCGGTTTGGCTTCTTCGGCTTCATCGGGGGTGGCTTCCGGGGAAGGGGCGATAGTTTCGCTCTCGCTGAGCTGCCCTTCGGAATAGAGCTCCCTCATTTCCCACTGGATAAGGCGGTTGATGAGCGATTGGGTTACCGGGGTTTCCGGGGTGAGGATGATGTAGCTTTCGTCTATGAAAACGGGCTTGTCAAAAAAGCCGTCCGCCTTCAAGTCTCTGATAGGGATTTTATTCATGATTCCCCATTGACCCCTCTCCGTGCATGGTCTACAATCCTTTGCCGGCCAGCTTCCGCCTGAGTCACTGGCCTGGACCGTGGATTATCTCTTATATTATTGGAGCATTCTGTCATGAAGTTTAAGACAATTTTCCTGCTTTTCAATATTATAATCGTCATATCCTTTGTTTTTATCTTTTTCATGCCGGTATTCATGCTCGGTGCCGATTACGGCATCACGTTTTGGCAAAAAAACTGGCCATTGGCCATATTCTTTGTGCTGATACTGGCGGCCTTCAACGGCTTTTTCCTGTCCAACTGGCAGGTTTTTAGCCTGATCGAGGCCGAGCGCTGGGACGAACTGAACAAAGTGCTGGCCATCCGTCTTTTTGGTAAGCGACAATTTACCAAGCGCCATGTGCGGCTGTATGTCAACGCTTCGTTGTTGCGGGCCGACAGCGCGGCTATCGACCGGCTGCAGGCCGCCCTGCAGGAGCACAAACCCATCCTGTTGCAGCGCGAGGCCACCTTGTTTGGCACCGCCTGGCTGCTGCGCAACGACCCGGCCGGCGCCGAGGCTTTCCTAACCCGCTGGCTGGACAAGCCGGCGGTGGACAACAAGGATTGGCTGCACTTCTATTACGCCTTTTCGCTGATCATGCAGCAGCGGGCGGCGGCGGCCACCCCGACGCTAGAGGGCTTGCTGAACAGCAGGGAAAAGGTGCTGGTACTGCTGGCTGCCTATCTGGTCGGCTCGCTGTGCGCCTTGTCGACGCTTGAACCGGCCGAGAGGCAGCGCCTACAGGCTCGCGCCGAGGCTGTCCGCGTCGCCCTGGCGGCCGTTTTCACCGCTGAACGCTGGTCGCGCGAAACCGAGCGGGCTAAAGCCGAGGTGCATGTCGTGGTGCTGACCAAGCTGATTGACGAGGCTGGCGCCTGGATGTTTCGCTCCCGTCAGCCCGACCAGCCGTCTACTGCGGACAGTCTACCCACTGCCGAAGCGAGATAGGCGACGGCCGCGCTCATGCCGGCAGTGGTATCTGTCGATAATGGGCATGTTATGATTGGAAATAAACGATTTTTCGCCTGCTTCCTGATTCTGCTCATCGCTGTCGGCCAGGCCTTGGCCGATCCGGTTTACCATCGGGTGGTGCGGGGCGATACGCTGTATTCGATAGCCAGGCAGTATAACGTAGCGCTTGTTGACCTGATGCGCGTCAACAGTATCAGCGACCCGGCCCGACTGCTGGTCGGCGCTAATTTGCTCATACCGGGCAGCACAGCCGTCGCGCCTGCCATGCCCGCCACCGTCGTGCCGACCAGCGCCGGCAGCAGCGGAACGGCCGCGACGCCGGTGACAGCGCCAGCCGTAGCGGCCAGCCCTCGCAGCTATGTCGTGCAGCGTGGCGATACGCTCTACGCCATCGCCCGCAGCTACAATGTCAGCCTGGAAAGCCTGCGCGCGGCGAATAACCTTTCCAATAACACTATCCAGCCCAGCCAACGCCTGACCATACCCGGCACTGCGCTGGCCGGCGGCGGCCAAGTCGCCCCCGCAGCGGCCACGACTAACCAGGCCGCTGCCGGCAGCGGCGGTAACGCCGGCGCTGTGGCCGCCCGCCCCGGGGAAACCCCGTCGGCGGCCGGTATCGTCGTCTCCCAAAGCGGCGACAATTTTTTTTGGCCGAGCAACGGCCTGTTGGTGCCGCTGCAAGGCAAGCTGACCGGAGTGGCCATCCAAAGCCAACCGGGGTCGGCGGTTCAGGCGGTACGCGCCGGTACCGTGGTCTCGGCCGGACCTTTTCGCGGCTTCGGTAACGTGGCCTTCGTCCAGGCGGCCGACGGCCTGATGTACGTCTACGGCGGCCTGGCCATGATCAACGTCAAGGTCGGCGACAGCATCCGCAAGGCCAGCCGCATCGGCCTTTTATCCACCGACAGCGAAGCCTCGGCTTACTTTTTTGTGTTCCGGGGCGCCGAGACGATCGACCCGGCCCAAGCCCCGCGTGATTGAGCGGCAAACCGGTCGACATCCCAGCCATCCTTGCTATCGCCAACCCGCTATCCACCGCTTTTCCGACGCTCAGGCCTGGCAGGAAGCGTTGGCGCGGGACTGCCTGGAGTTGATTCAGGTCGGCTGGGCGGTTGGCCGCAGCGTCCGGCTTTGTCTAGCGGGCGGCAATACGCCGAAGCCAGTCTATCGGCGGCTTGCCCAACTGTTGCGGCCTGGCCTGCTGCCCTTTGACTTGGCGGAAGTGAGCGCGCCGGCCAGCTGGACTGGCACCGCGCTACCCACACCTCGCCTGGAGCTGCTGCCGGGTGATGAGCGCTTTGTTCCTGCCAACCCTAGCCAGCTCAACCAAACCATGCTGCTGTCTTGTTTCCAGCCGTTGCTGCAATCTCCGGGTTGCCATTGGCTGGGTTGGGACCTGTCGACGGGACCTGAGCAGGCCTGCGCCGCGATGGATAGGGAGCTGGCCAGTCGGGAAGCCGCCGCGGCCCCCTTGTTCGATATCTGCTTCCTGGGCTTGGGGTCGGATGGCCATGTGGCTGGTTTGTTCGCGCCACCGACGGTGGCGGGTCAGGCCCCGGCCGAGGATGTTGACCGCCAAGCACTGTTCACAGCCCAAGCCGGACCCAGCTGGCAAGGCCTAGCGCCGACCGAACCGCGGCAGCGGGTCAGCCTGGGCCTGGCCGCGCTGCGCTCCAGCCGCCATATCCGTTTCCTGCTCCGGGCAGCCGGCAAGCACAGGGCTTGCGCCAGCCTCCTGGACGGTCGCGGCGACGGTGCCGGCGTTCGCCTGTTGCGCTCGCTCGGCCCGCAGACCGAGTCGGTGGCGGCCTATATTCTGGACTAGGCGGGCTTGGCGCCGGCCACGAGCCGGGTCGATAAAAAAACACCGACGCGCAGGTCGGTGTTTTTTCGTTGTCTGGCCTCAGGCGCCAGTGACCGAGCTTGGGGCTCAGACTTCGGCGATCAGCAGGGTCTTGGCGTCGAGCTTGATATGGAGGTCGGCCGGGTTCATCCGGTCATGGTCCTTGACGACGATGAAGTGGATGTATTCGACCTGCGGGTCGAGGTTGATGAGCACCGAGATGTTGTCCAGGTAGTTGCGCAGGATGACCGGGACGTTGTGCTTGTCCAGGAGCGGTTCCTGGCCGGCCATGGTGCAGGAAAACCAGACCTCCAGGTTCATTTCCTTGGCAAAGGCGCGCATCTTGGTCATGTGGTCGACGGCCGCGCGGGCAAAGTCGAAGCCGTCGATGATGACCGACTCGGCGTTAAAGCCGCCGTCGGCGATCAGGGCGCGCAGCGACTTGATCATCTGGTTGACGTCGATGCTGTCCTGGTTGAAGTTCATGATGACCCGGTTCTTGACCAGTTCGTCGTGGACGTCGCCGAAATGTTCCAGGCTCTTGCGCTTGGCCACCTCGGTGAAGATGTTTTCGTACCAGGCGATGACGTAGCTGGTCTGGGTGGTGAACGAGACGTGGATGACTTTCTTGTTCTGCATTAGCTTGTCCATGGCCAGCTGGACCAGGACGCTGGTCTTGCCAATGCCCTTGCGGCTGGAAATGACACCGATATTGCCGGCCATCAGGCCGCCTTCGATGCCCTTTTCCAGGATACGAACCGGGCTCTTCTTGATAAGCTCCTCTTTAAGCATGGGAACTCCTTGTCAGTGGTGTGGTATACGACAGGCGGGTACATAAGAGGGGTGCAGGCCTTGGAGGCCTGCCCGAAACTATCATGCACCCAGTATAAAGCCTGTCGGTCAAAAACGCAAATAAAACCCGGTTTTAACCGGTAACTTGCCGCGCCAGCCAGCCTGCAGCCGACGGGCGCGGTAGCGGGAAGCCGTCAGGCTTCCCGCGCGATTTATCTACCGTGTTCCTTTTTGCGTTTTTCCTCGAAGTCCTTGCGCAATTGTTCGGAGATATTGGTCGGTACCTTGCCATATTTGAGGAATTCCATGGAGAACTCGGCTTTGCCTTGGGTCATGGAGCGCAATACCGTCGAGTAGCCGAACATCTCGGACAGCGGCACTTCGGCCTCGACGCGGCAGAAGCTGGCTTCCTCGGTGCTGGCGGTGATGACGCCGCGGCGTTGGTTGACGCTGGCGAAGATGTTACCCTGGAACTCGGCCGGTCCTTCGGCGACCACTTTCATGATCGGCTCGAGGATGACTGGCTTGGCCTTGAGGTAGGCTTCGCGGAAACCGCCCAGGGCGGCTTGCTGGAAGGCGATGTCCGAGGAGTCAACGGCGTGCGAGGCGCCGTCGTTGATGGTCATGCGGATGTTTACCACCGGGAAATGGATGAGCGCGCCCTTTTTGACCGCTTCCTTGAAGCCCTTGTCGCAGCTTGGGATATATTCGTTGGGGATGGAACCGCCCTTGATGGAGTCGACGAATTCGTAGACGTGGTCGGCGCAGGGTTCCATGAAGCCGGCCACGCGGCCGTACTGGCCGGAACCGCCGGTCTGTTTCTTGTGGGTGTAGTTGAATTCGGCGCGCTCGGTGATGGCTTCGCGGTAGGCCACTTCCGGCATGCCGGTGTCGACCTCGCACTTGTACTCGCGCTTCATGCGCTCGATGTAGACCTCGAGGTGCAGTTCGCCCATGCCCTGGATGATGGTCTGGTTGGATTCGGCGTCGACATAGGTGCGGAAGGTCGGATCTTCCTTGGTAAAGCGGTTGAGCGCCTTGGACATCTGGTCGGCGCTCTTCTTGTCCTTGGGCATGATGGCCAGGGAGATAACCGGATCCGGCACGAACATCGAGGTCATGGCGTAATTGATGGACGGGGTGCAGAAGGTGTCGCCGGAAGCGCATTCGATGCCGAACAGGGCGACGATGTCGCCGCAGGTGCCTTCGTTGATGTCTTCCATGGACGCGGCGTGCATGCGCACCAGGCGGCCGACCTTGAACTTGCGGCGGGCGCGGGTGTTGATCAGCTCGTCGCCTTTTTTGACCGAGCCCTGGTAGATGCGGACGTAGGTTAATTGGCCGTATTGGCCGTCTTCCAGCTTGAAGGCCAGGGCCACGGTCGGCTTGTTTTCTTCAGAAATGGTTTCGACCGCCGTCTCGTTATTGTCCAGATCCAGGGCGATGTTCTTGACCTCGGTCGGGTTGGGCAGGTAATCGACCACGCCGTTGAGCAGCAGCTGGACGCCCTTGTTCTTGTAGGCGGAGCCGCAGAATACCGGCACCAGCTGCAGGGCGATGGTGCCCTTGCGGATGGCGGTCTTGATCATGGCGATGGTTTCGGTGCCTTCCAGGAAGGCTTCGGCCAGCTCGTCGGAGAACATGCTGGCGGCGTCGAGCAACTGCTCGCGGTAGCTGGCGGCGTCATCGGCCATGTGGGCGGGGATTTCGGCGAAGCGCAGGTCGACGCCGCCGTCGCCGTCAAAATAGACGGCGCGCATCTCGACCAGGTCGACCAAGCCTTCCAGCTTGTCTTCCAGGCCGATCGGCAGGGTCATCATGACGGCGTTGAGGCCGAGCTTCTCGCCGACTTGGTTGCGCACGCGGTAGGGATTGGCGCCGGTGCGGTCGCACTTGTTGATGAAAGCCAGGCGAGGCACGTTGTAGCGTTTCAGCTGGCGGTCGACGGTCAGGGTTTGCGACTGGACGCCGCCGACCGAGCACAATACCAGGACGGCGCCGTCAAGCACCCGCAGCGAACGCTCCACCTCGATGGTGAAGTCGACGTGGCCGGGGGTGTCGATCAGGTTGATGGTGTGATCGCCCCAGGTGACGTTGGTGGCGGCGCTGGCGATAGTGATGCCGCGCTCGCGTTCCAGTTCCATCGAGTCCATGGTGGCGCCGACGCCGTCCTTGCCCTTCACTTCGTGAATGGCATGGATCTTGCGGCAATAAAAGAGAATCCGTTCCGACAGGGTGGTCTTGCCGGAGTCAATATGCGCACTGATACCGATATTGCGCATTTTGGAGATGTCGAAAGCCATGCTTTTGCCTCTACCTTGCTATTGGAGTATTGACCCCCGTGACTGACGGCCGGCGGTCCTGGCGGGCGTGCATTTATGGTTGTTTATTACCCCATAGACGCAGAACTTCCCGTTTTTTACGGTTGGATGCAGAAAAATGCCCGGTTGCAGTATAGACAGAAGAACCCCTTGTGTAAAGGGGTTCTTCAAGGCCGAGGTACTGGCCTTGAAGAACGTGGAAGACTGGCGGGGTTGGTCAGTCGACTTTGAAGCGGCTGACGGCGGCGTTGAGTTGGTCGATGCTGGCGGTGTTGGCGCTGCCCAGGTCCTTGACCTGCATGATAGCCTGGTTGATCTCGCGGGTGCCGGCGGCCATCGCGGCCATGCTGCCCTCGATTTCGGTGGTCAAGGCCGCCAGCTGGCCAGTCTGGCCGCGGATGGTTTGGCTGGTTTCTTGGATGCCGGCCGAGCGTTCGCGTACTTCCTGGGTGATGCCGATCATCTGCTTGGTGGCCAGTAGCACCTGCTGGCTGCCGGCGCTCTGCTCCTGCATGGCGTGCTTGATGACGTCTTCCTGGTCGCGCACCTGCTGGGCCAGGCCGTAAATGGCGTGGAACTGTTCCTGCGAGCCGCTGGCCAGTTCCGCTACCCGGCGGATGGAGCTGGACAAGGTCTTCATGGTCTTGGCGATGACCTTGCCCTGGGCGCCGGAGTTTTCAGCCAGTTTGCGGATCTCGTTGGCCACTACCGCGAAGCCGCGGCCGGCGTCGCCGGCGTGGGCGGCCTCGATGGCCGCGTTCATGGCCAGCAAGTTGGTCTGGGAGGCGATGGCCTGGACCACCTTGGAGGCGTCGAGCAGGCCGGCCGAGTCCTGCTCGATCTGCTTGATCAGCTCGCCCAGCCGGTCCATGCCTTGCTTGCCCGTTTCGGACGAGGCGCCGAGTTGGCCGACGGTCAGGGCGTTTTTCTCCAGAATGCTGGCCACCGACCGGATATTGGCGACCATCTGCTCGACCGAGGCGCTAGCCTCGGTGATGCTGGCCGATTGTTCGCCGATCAGGTTGCCCAGCCGCTCGATGCCGCCGTTCATGGTTTCAATGCCGCCACGGTTGTCCTCGACCAGATCGGCTTGTTTGGCGGTGCGGTCGGTGACGCTTTGGATATTGGCTACTAACTGGTTGACGGCGGCTACGGTCTGGGTCAGGTTGCTGGCCAGGTCGTCGCCCGTGGCTTCCAGCCGCCGGGCCTCGTCGCGGATGCCAACCACAAAATCGCGGATCTTGTCGCTGGTCTTGTTGAAGTAGAGGGCCAGTCGGCCGGTCTCGTCGTCGTATTTGGCGTCCATGCGCCGGGTGAGGTCGCCTTCGCCCTCGGAAATGCCTTTGAGCACCTCGGTAGTGCGCCCGACCGGAGCCATCAGGCCGCGCACCATGACGAAGCTACCCACCATGATGATCAGGGCGACGACTAGGCTGACCAGGAGCAGCTGGTTGCGCAGCGCTCTGACCGGAGCGGTGATGTCGGCCAGGGGAGCCACCGCCAGCAGGCTCCAGTTTAGCGCCCGATTGGAGGCGATTTCCACCAGGTCGGCGTAGGCGGCCAGCACTGGCTGGCCCGAAGCGTCGCCGTATTGGACGCTGGCGTTGGCGCCAGGCTCCGCCAGGAGCGGCAGCAGGTCCGGGAAGGCGGCCAGATCGGGCAGGGGATCGAGCATCGTCAGGCCGGGGTGCTGGCTGCTCAATACCCGGCCCTGCTTGTCCAGCAGGTAGACAAAGCGGTCGCCGATGATGGAATCGGTGAAATCCGCTACCAGATTGTCGATAGTGGCCAGGTTGAGCTCGGCCGTGAGGATGTAAATATTGTTGATGTTCGATTCGTCGGTCACCGGCGTCAGCATGTTAAGGTAGACCGTACCGTCGCGCACGAAGGCCTCCGAGACGTAGACATTGCCCTGCCTTGCCAGCAGGGCTTGCCCGAAGAGCTCGGCCTGTTCCGGGTACAGTCCGGCGAAGGTCTGGCCGGTTTCCTCCTGCCCGCCGGAGGAGACCAGGCAGACGCCTTGCAGGTCAAAGCAGTCAAAGTCGCTGAACTCGGGGTTTTCCACCGCCACCTCGTTCAGGTAGCGGACGATGGCGTCCTGGTCGCCGCCTTCGAAGGTGTCGGCTTGGGTCAGGGTGCGCAGGTTGGCCAGTTGCTGTTCCAGGAATAGGCTGATCGATTTTCCCACCTGGGCCGCCCGACCGGTCAGATCGGTGCGGATCAGGCTAGTGGCGGTCTTGCCACCGCTGGCGATAGCCAGGCTGGACGTGATGACTAGGGGAACGAGCGCTCCCACCAAGGACCAGATAACCAGTTTTGCCCTGATACTCAGCGTGTGTTTCATGCCGGTAGTATAGACAATTTGTAGAAATTGTTAAATACGGTGACGCGGATGGCGCTGGACGCTAGCGCCAGCTCCATTCATAGGCGCCGTCGACGTCTACCGAGCCGCTGGTGGCGTTGTAGTTCCAAGTGTAGCCGTGGCCCAGCCAGTCGCCGTCCTCGCAGCCACCTTTCAGGACGATTAGCTTGCGCGAGTTGACGCCGAAGACCAGCTCGTTGGAGAAAGGCGTGACACTGCCGGAGTCGTTGTGGTTGCAGTCCATCGGCACCCAGCCGATGCCCGGCGCGTAGATTTCGATCCAGCGGTGGTAGGTGTCGTCTGGCGCGCCGCTCTCCAGGGCGCTGCCGCCGGTACTAGCGCCCACAAAGCGAGTGGGGTAGCCGTTTAGCCGCCAGGCGGCGCTGGTGACGAAGCTGTACTCCGAGCAGGAGCCGCTACCGCGTTGCAGCACGGTGGCGGCATCGTCCCAGACGCTGTCCAGGTTATAGCTGAGCGCCTGGAAGACTTGGTCGCGCAGGCCGCGGCCGAAGTTGACGAAGTTGGCCGGGGACACGCCGACCGCGGCGGCAAAGTTGGTCACCGTTGGCGACGACATGGCCAGGTAGGGAAAGCTGGCGCTCAGGAAGTGCCCGCGCAGGGTGGCGTCGGCCGTGGCCGGATCGACCAGGCGGCTATCCGGTACGCGCACCTTGAGGGCCCAGAGCCGCGCCTGGGTGGTCCAGCCCACCGTAACCGAGCCGCCAGGCGCGATGCTGCCGCTGCCGAGGCGGGCGTAGGCTTGGCCGTAGCGGTCGGTGCCTGTTTCCGGCGTACCTTCGTAACTTAGGTTTATCAGGTCCTGGCGCCAGTCGGCGGCCGGCAAGGCCGCGGTGACGCGAGCCGAGGCTGCAGCTAAACCGGCCGTGTTAGAAATGACCGCCCGGAAGCGCACCGTGACGTCGATCGGCTCGGAGCGCGTCCGCCACTCGTCCAGGTGCTGTCATAACAGCGGCCGGATGGTGGACGCCGCCGAGTCGCGCATGTAGAGTACGCCCTCCGAGCAGCCTAGGCCGAGCGATTCGCGGCCGTAGGTGATGAATTCTTCAGTGATGGCGCCCGAGGCCGGTTCAATCTGGTAGACCACATCGTGGAAGTAGTCGGCCCCGTAGAGTTTGCCGCCGCTAGCGGTCAGGCCGCGCGCTCCTGAGTGCTCCGGCAAGCTGGCGCAGGCCACGGCGCTAGCCGCCGGGCCGCCGATGGCCGGTAGCTCCAGGCGCCAGACAGTGCGATCCTGCCAGACCGTGAAGTAGGCGGTGCTACCGATGATGGCCAGGCCCTGCATGCCGGCTTGGCCGGTGGTCAGGTAGTCTTTAAGGCTGAGATCGGTGTTGGACAGCCGATAGATGCGGTTGGAATAGAGCACATACAGCGTGGTGTTGTCAAAAGCCAGGTCGTAGGGATAACCTGTATAGCCGGTTTTGCTTTGGATGTCGACACTGGGTTGCCAGCCTCCGGTTGAATGGTGTAGCAAGGCGGCTTGGTAGGGCGAGCTCGCGGCCGGGGTTACTTGCAGCTGGTACAGGTCGCCGGTCGGGCCAAACTCCAGGCCGCTATAGACCAGGTCGGCGGAGAAGCCGGCGATGGTATAGTCTGGCGCATCCGGCTTGGCAAAATAGGGGACGGTGATGGCTTCTTCGCTGTAGGGCTCCAGGTTGTTGACTGGCGGGAGGAGTCCGCCTGGGCAGGCCGTCAGGACGACGGCCAAGCCGAGGCTGATGGCGCTGCGCCGCCAAAGCCGGCGGCCGGGGTTTTGGTTCATGGCAAGCTCCACTGCGGACAGGCGGCCCGACGGGCGGGACGGGCAGGGCCGTCGTCACCTTGTTAAAAGTATAACCCGCAGTGGCAGCATTTTCCAGTCGCGGCGCCGGAAACCTGGCGCCGATTGGCTGCTCTTGGCTCAGCTGGCAGGCGCGGCGCCGGCGGCGATGGCGTCCAGCATCGGCTTCAGTTCCTTGGCCATGGCCAGGAAGTCGCCGATGGTCGAACAGCTACGATATTCGGGGCAAAGGCCGCAATTGGCCACCGGCTTGGCCAGAGCGCACTTCTGGACCGGGCACAGCTCGCAATAGCCGGTGTGCGGGCCTTCCTTGACGGTACAGCCGGCGCAGAAAAATTGCTCCGGATCAAAGTTGGCATGGAATTTTTTCGACCAATCGGCGGCGGTTTTTTGGCGCAGGGCCGGATCGTCCTTGAGGTACACTTGGTGGGCCGGGCATTCGGCGCAGTCCAGGCCGCAGCAGGCTCCGAGTTTCTGGTTCATGGTTTGCTCCTTGGCAGGTTGTTGAAAAGCCGGTTGCTTTCCAACAACCTTAACAATTCCTCGCATAGCTTGCGCTATGCTGCGCAATTGTATCGGGTTTTGAAGTGTTGAAAAGCCGCATTCGCGTTTTTCAACACCCTTTTGCGTCGGTTGACGCGATCTGGCATCACTATAGCTGGGGTAACCTGACAACTAGTGTCATGTTACTTTTCGTTTTATGCGTAAAAATCAGCGATTGCGTTCGGCGACCCGGCGGGCGGCCTGGTGGAGGCTAGCGCGCAGGCTGGCCGGCTCCACTACTCGCAAGCCTCCACCCAGCGACAGCAGCAGGCCGACCAACCAGTCGCCTTCTGGATACTCGAAACAGGCTTGGATGCGGCTCTCCGGCAGCGTCGTGATGGTGGCGGCGCCGAAGCTCTCCGTTAACAGCGTGCGGGCGTCCGCTGCCGCCTCAAGAGTGATGGCGACCAAGCGTTCGGTCGGCGCGCTGGCAAAGGGCGGCGGCACTGGTCCGTGAGCCCGCGGGTCATAGCGTTCCTGGCCGAGCTCGGCCGACTCGACGCGCGACAGGCGGAAAATCCTGAATTTCTGGCGCAGGCGGCACCAGGCGTGGACGTACCAGACCGGGCCGCCCAGGGCGATCGTAAACGGCTCGACCACCCGCCGGCTGGCGTCGCCACGCAGGGTGCGGTAGGCCAGCTCAACTGTCCGGCGTTCGGCGATGGCCCGCCGGAACAGTTCCACGGTGGCCGCGTCCGGCGACGGTCCGCCCCAAGGCGTCAGGCTGACCGACAGTGGCGGCGGCAACTCAAAGGGCCGCGGCCGGCCTGGCGGCTGGTCGGCTGACCCGCCGGTAGCGCTGGTCCTGTCAGTCGGTCGCCGCAACAGGCCGCCGGTCCGGTGGCCGGCGTCTGGCGGTGGCTGACGGCCCGCCCCCAGGCCGGCCAACTTGCCAAGCGAACTGGCCAGGGCCGGCGCCTTAAGCGCCTCGTCGAAGCCGCGCAGCGCTCCCACCAAGTCGGCCAACTCCGGCTGACTGAGGAAGGAGCGGTCGATGGTAAAGCCTTCCGCCAGCTCGAAGCCGCCCTGGTAACCCTGGGCCGTCCGGAGCGGTACCCCATTGGCCGCCAGGCTATCCAGGTCGCGGTAGATGGTGCGCGTCGACACGCTGAAACGGGTGGCCAGCTCCGGGGCGGTGGCCCGTCGCTTGTCGAGTAGCCAGTTCATGATGGCAAAAAGCCGTTCGCTTTTCATGTGCCGGTGCGCTCCTTGGGGGTAACTATAGATGAAACGTTTGTTTTTGTCCGCATCCGTCCGGGGCTTCCCGCGCCGGCCGCTTTCTGTTACTATCCGTTGGCATGCGTATAGAAATTCGTTTCAGCGATACCATGCTCGATGGCCGGGCGCGCAGCCTAGCCGACAAATTGTCGCGCGCTCTGGGCTGCCAGTTGGGCGTCACTATCATCGATGTCGTGCTGCCGGGCGCGCCTGTGTCTTCTGACCGGGCGCGTTCGGTTTTTTGTGACCCGGTGGTCCAGGCGGTGGCTGTCGAGCGCGCTCTGGCGCTGGACGTTGACTTGGCCGGCTGGTCCTGGTTGCTGGAAGTGGCCTGGCGCCCCGGCGTGACCGACACTCTGGCCATTACCGCCCGCGAGGCGCTGTTGCTGGAGGGCGACGAGCTGGCGGCGGCCGCGACCGGCCTGTCTACCGCCCGCCAGTACCTGCTGCGCGGCGACTTGACGGCCGCACAGGCCCAGCGCGCGGCCGCGTTGCTGCACAATCCGCTGGTCCAGTCGGCGGTGGCCATTAGCCGGGCCGACTGGGAGGCCGGCCGGCGGCCGCCAGCTTCCTACCCGGCGCCGGACGTCCACGACAAGCCCGAACCGCAGATTATCGCCGTGGCCAGCCTGGACGATGCCGGCCTGGAGCGCCTGTCGGCCGAGCGTCTGCTGGCCCTGACTCTGCCGGAAATGCAGGCCGTCCGGGGCTACTACCTGGACCCGGCCATCCGAGCCGACCGCCTGGCCCGCGGCCTGTCGGCCGAGGCCACCGACGTCGAGATCGAGATGATCGCCCAGACCTGGAGCGAGCACTGCAAGCACAAGATTTTCAACGCCCGCATCGATTACGAAGATGCCGCCGAGCCAGTTAATGATGTTACCATTAATTCACTGTATAAATCGTATATCAAGCAGACCACCGAGGACTTGCGCCCGACGCGGCCCTTCCTGCGCTCGGTGTTTACCGACAACGCCGGCGTGGTGGCCTTCCACTCAGGCAGCGTGCTGTGCGTCAAGGCCGAGACCCACAACAGCCCCAGCGCCCTGGACCCCTACGGCGGCGCCATCACCGGCATCGTCGGCGTCAACCGCGACATCCTGGGCACCGGCATCGGCGCCAAGCCGATTTTCAACACCAACGTACTGTGCTTCGGCTACCCCGACATGCCGGAGGCCGACCTGCCCAAGGGGCTGATGCATCCACGCGAGATTCTGGAAGGCGTACACAAGGGTATCGTCGACGGCGGCAACCAGTCCGGCATCCCGACGGCGGCCGGCGCCTTCTTGTTCGACGACAGCTTCGCCGGCAAGCCGCTGGTTTTTTGCGGCACCGGCGGCCTGATGCCCGAAACCGTCAACGGCCGGCCGTCGTGGGAAAAGGCCGTCCGCCCCGGCGCCCTGGCCGTGATGCTGGGCGGCCGCATCGGCAAGGACGGCATCCACGGCGCCACCTTTTCCAGCCTGGCCCTGGACGAGACCAGCCCGGTGTCGGCGGTGCAGATCGGCGACCCGATCATCCAGCGCCGCCTGACCGACTTCCTGCTGGCGGCGCGCGACCGCGGCCTGTACGAGGGCATCACCGACAATGGCGCCGGCGGCCTGTCGTCCAGCCTGGGCGAGATGGCCGAATCATCCGGCGGCGTGCGCATCGACCTGTCGGCCTGCCCGCTCAAGTACCAGGGCCTGTCGCCCTGGGAAATTCTGGTGTCCGAGAGCCAGGAGCGGATGAGCCTGGCGGTGGCGCCCGATACATGGCCGGCTTTCCTGGCTCTGGCCCAGCGCCTGGGCGTCGAGGCCAGCGTGGTGGGCGAGTTTACCGACTCCGGTTACATCGAACTGGTGGCGCATGGCCGGCCGGCCGGCTGCCTGTCGCTAGAATTCCTGCACCGCGGCTTGCCGCCCCTGCGCATCCCGGCCCGCTGGGAAGCGCCGCAACGCCGTAACGACTCGCTGCCGACGACCCTTGATCTGGCCTTGGCGGCTGGCGCGCCTGCGTCCCTGGCCAACCGGAGTCTATTATTGAAAATACTGGCCGAGCCGAACGTGGCCAGCAAGGAAAGCCTGGTGCGCCAGTACGACCACGAGGTGCAGGGCAAGTCGGTCGAGAAACCCTTTGCCGGACCGCTGGCCGACGCCCCCAGCGACGGCGCCGTGCTGCGCGTCGACCACACCAGCCACCACGGCATCACCATAACGCACGGCATCTGCCCGCGCTACTCCGACGCCGATACCCGCGTCATGGCGCGCATGGCGGTCGACGAGGCCTACCGGGCCCACGTCGGCCTGGGCGGCGACCCGGAAAAGGCGGCCGCCCTGGACAATTTCTGCTGGCCCGACCCGGTGGAGAGCCTGAGTACGCCGGACGGCCGCTACAAGGCCGCCCAGTTGGTGCGCGCCTGCCAGGGCCTACGCGAGGCCTGCCTGGCCTACGGCCTGCCGCTGGTGTCCGGCAAGGATTCCATGAAGAACGACGCCCGGGCCGACGGCAAGAAGATTTCGGTGCGGCCCACCCTGCTGGTGACGCTGATGGGCGCCATCGACAACGTCCAGAAAGCGGTCTCGACCGACTTCCTAGCCGCCGGTGACCTGATCTATTTCCTAGGCGACCACAACGGCGAGCTCGGCTGCACCATGTTTGAGCGGGTGCAGCCCGGTAAGCAGTTTGGCACAGCGCCGGACGTGGACCTGGGAAAAGCCAAGGTCCTGTATGCCGCCTTGGCCCGGGCCATCTCCGGGCGCATCGTGCGCTCCTGCCACGATTGCTCGGACGGCGGCCTGGCGGTGGCCCTGGCCGAGTGCTGCCTGGGCGGTCGTCTGGGCGCCCAGATTCAGCTCAGCCACCTGTCTGGCGGGCTGGAACGCTTTCCCGCCGCCGAGTATGCGGTCCGCGCCTTGTTCGGCGAATCGGGCGGCCGCTACGTGGTGTCGATCCGCAGCGAAGACCGCGAGCGCTTCGAGGATACCCTGTGCGGCTGCGCCTGGCGCCTGGCCGGCGAGGTGACAGCCGCCGCGGCGGACGGGCCGGCGGCGCTGCGCGTCAACCTGGAGAAAGAGGCGGTGCTGGCCGCCAGCCTGGTCGACATTGAGCGGGCCTTCAAGACGCCAATCAGCCGCTAAGGCGGCGGTATACATGGAGTTGAGGATTAATATATGAAGACACGCGCATTGGTAGTAGCCGGTTACGGCATCAACGCCGACGAAGAGTTGGCGGTAGCCTTTCAGCTAGCCGGGGCGGAGGCCGAGCGTCGCCATGTCGCTGACCTGGTGGCCGAGCCGGCGCTGCTGGCCGCTTACGATTACCTGGCCTTCCCGGGCGGTTTTTCCTTTGGCGACCACCTGGGCTCCGGCCTGGTGCTAGCCCAGCTGTTCCGCCGCAAACTCTATCCGGAGCTGTCGCGTTTTGTGGCCGACGGCGGGCTGGTTATCGGCATTTGTAACGGCTTCCAAACCTTAGTCAAGACTGGCCTCCTGCCGGCGCTGGACGGTTCAAGCCGGCCGAGCGTCTCGCTGGTACACAATCAGCAGGGCCGTTTTATCGACGACTGGGTGATGGTGGAGGTTGATCCGGCATCGCCTTGTGTCTGGACCCAGGGGCTGGGCCGGCGCTGGCTGCCCATCCGCCACGGCGAGGGACGCTTCGTAACCGACACGCCGGCCACCCTGGCCCGCCTGGAGGCTGGTCACCTGGTGGCCCTGCGTTACCATGGCGGCAACCCCAACGGTTCGGTGGCCGACATCGCCGGCATCTGCGACCCCACCGGCCGGGTTTTCGGTCTGATGCCGCACCCGGAGGCCTTCATTCATCCGGAAGTACACCCGGCCCGCCGCCATGGCTATGAAGGCGGCCTGGGGTTGGACGTTTTTCGGCAGGCGGTGGCCTGGAAAAGCCGGGCCTAAGGGCGCTCTGGCCAGCGCAGCGTAGGCTAAAAAGGCTGACACGGCAGCGGCGTGCCAATAATGGGGCTTTCGGCTGGATTTTTTCGGGAGACGGTATTATAATCACCGGAACGGAGTGGCCTGCCCCCATGAATGAAGCCGAAACCAACCCGGCGCAGCTTGAGGATTACGAAAAGCAGATTTTCGACCTCAAGCAGTTGCTCGAGATTTCAAAAAGCCTCAACTCGACTCTCGATTACATGATTCTAATCGACTCGATCCTGTATACCATCATGGGACAGATGAAGGTGCTCAAGGCCGCCCTCTACGCCAAGCGCGGCATCGATTCCAGCGCCTTTAGCCTGCACCGCAACTACAAGGGCTTCGAACTGGAGCACAACGTCGACTACACCCTCGACGAGAGCCTGCCGGCTATGAAGCTGTTCAGCCGCGAGTACCGCTGTTACACGCTCGACGAGATCCAGCAGATATTGGGCAACCTCGGCGGCCTAGACAAGCTGGTGCCTCTGGAGCCCACCCTGATCGTCCCCCTTAAGACCAAGGGCGTCATCAACGGCATTATCATCCTGGGCGACCAGATCATGAGCGAGGATTTCTCGGCCTATGAGAAAGAATACTTGCTGAATATCGCCACCCTGGCGGCCATCGCCATCAACAACGCCTTCCTGTTCGAGATGACTACCACCGACATGATGACCAAACTGCGCATGAAGCACTACTTCTACACGGCGCTGATCGAGCGCATGGAGCAGAGTTCCCTCAGCGGCAAGCCGCTGTGCGTGGTGATGATGGACATCGACCATTTCAAGCTGTTCAACGATACCTACGGCCATTCCTGCGGCGACGTGGTGCTCAAGCAGGTGGCCAAGCTGATCCAGCTCAATACCCGGCCAACCGATACCGCCGCCCGCTATGGCGGTGAGGAATTTTGCCTGCTTTTGCCCGACACCGCCATCGAGGCCGCCAAGGTCATCGCCGAGCGCCTGCGCCTTAACGTGGCTACCACGATTACCGATTACGAGAACACCAAGTTGTCGGTTACCATTTCGCTGGGCATCGCCTGCTTCTCGCCGGAGATGGATCATTCGGCCAAGTCGGTCATCGACCGGGCCGACAAGGCTCTCTACCAGTCCAAGCAAAATGGCCGCAACCGGGTGAGCATCTCCGCCTAGCCTGCCGGGTGGTTCATACCGATTCATTTGCATGCTCGCCGAAATATTACTATACTTGCAGCAGGGCTCCGGCTACGGTCGTCGGGGCTCCGCCTGCGTTGCCCGACTATGGTCGGCCGGCGCTCGCCTCGTCGACCGGGAAAGGACCAAGCATGATCGATCTATCCGTACGTTACTTGGGCTTAACACTGAAGAATCCGCTGCTGCTGGCGGCTTGCGGCCTGGGAGCTTCCCTCGACAAACTGGTCAAGGCTACTAATGCCGGCATCGGTGCCGTGGTGCTCAAGTCGCTGTTCGAGGAACAGCTACGCGCCGAGCTTGAGGTCATTAACGATGAGCTTGAGGGTCACCCCGAGGCGGCCAATTTCTTGCAGGGTATGGGCTTGAGTGATGGCGCCATCTGGTACTTTGACCTGATTGCCGATGCCAAGCGTAATCTGGACGTACCGGTTATTGCCAGCCTGAACGGCACCAGCGGCGCCTGGTGGCCGGACTACGCCAAGAACATCGAGAAGGCCGGCGCTGATGCCCTGGAAATGAACCTTGGCCTAATTCCCTATTCACCCGACGAGACCGCCGCCCAGATCGAGCAAGCTCTGGTGGATACGGTGGCTAGCGTCTGCCGGGCCATAACCATTCCGGTAGCCGTCAAGCTCGGCATGAGCTTTACCAATCCGCTCAACCTGGCGCTGCGGCTGGCCAAGGCCGGCGCCAAGGGGCTGGTGCTGTTCAACCGTTTTTATCGCATGGATATCGACCTGGACACGATGAGCCTCAAGCCCGGCCCCAGCCGCAGCAACCCGGAGAGTTTCCATGACAGCCTGCGCTGGCTGGCCTTAATGGAGGGCCGGGCACCGCTCGACCTGGCGGCTTCTGGCGGCGTCTACGATGGCCAGAGCGCCATCAAGCTGATTGCAGCCGGCGCCACCGCCGTTCAGCTTTGCTCGGCCGTTTATTCCGGCGGCTTCCCGGCCATTACCGCCGTGCTGGAAGACATGACGCACTGGATGGCGTCGCGTAAAGTCACTTCGTTTAAGGAGCTGCACGGCCATTTGTCGAGGCGCAACTCGGCGCACCCGGAACTGTATGGCCGCTTACATTATATCAAGGCCCTGGTTGGGGTTGAATAAGCCGTCCGCAAGGGCTGAGACCTGCTTGAAATTGACAGCTGGGAATTCCCATGCCATAATGGCCTTCGGTCAGGCGGCGGATTTCGCGGCGCGAAGGCCGGAACGGAGTGTATTCGGTGTCGCGACGCGCAATCCGGTATGGGCTAAGACAGTTCCTGCTCCTTGGCTGCTTTTTTAGCCTGCTTGGCCCGTTGGCTGCCCAGTCTGGCGAATTTGGTTTTGGTGGCCAGGCGACCAGCGACCGCCTGACGCCGCTCTGGTTGATCTTGCCGGGCAACGCTCCCGGCGATAGCGTTGAAATCGTTAGCACCGACCTCCGCAACGGACTGACGGCGGCTTGCCAGATGCCGGCCATGCCTGGATTGAGCCTGCCGTTTTACGTCGCGGCCGGCGACGCGCTGCAAGTCCGCCTGCTGTCAGGTATAACCGTGGTGGCTGAATTCCCCTTCCAGCCGGCCGACAACCGGCAAGATTCGCATTTGATCCTGGCTGTTGGCCAGGATGCGGCCAGCCTGGTCGGCTTGAACCGGGCGCTGGACCCCGTTGAGCCGGTACGGGTGGCCGGACTGCGTCCCGAACAGCTGCCGCCCTCCGCCCTGGGCCTGGATGGCGTTTCCGCCATCGTCATTAAAGACGGACCGCTCTCGGCCGCCACCGTCCGGGCGCTGCGGGCCTGGTTGGCGGCCGGCGGCTGTCTGGCTATCAGCCAGGCCCGCCCCGATGGCCTGGCCACGCGGCTGCGACTTGGTCAGGAGAGTCTGGCGACGGGAGCCGCGGCCGATCCACGTTCCGTCGCCTTTGGCTTAGGTCATTTGGTAGTGGCTGTTGGGCCGCTGGTGCCGGCCGCCCTGGCCAGCCAGGCCGGCCGCTGGGGCCAACTACTCGGTTTGCGTTCCTTCGAGCGCCCGCAACGCCTTAATCCCTGGATCGAGGCCCAGCCGCGGCTGGGCTGGGGCTGGTCGGCCGGCGATGAGCTGGCCCTCTCCGGCCGTACGGCGCTGGTCGTGCTACTTTGGGGACTGGGACTGGTCTTGATCGCGCTGTGGCGCCGGCGGCGTTGGCTGTGGCCGAGTCTGGCCTATTCCCTGGCCTGGCTGGCCATCATGTTTTTCGGCGCCAGCCTGGTCGGCCCGCGCGACATTGGCCATGCCTTGCGCGCCCGCTTTGTGCTGCTGCCCGAGTCGGCCGGCGCTTTCGCCAGCCTGTTGCTGGCGCCGCCCGATCCGCTGGCCCAACGAGGGCTCCAGGAACTGCGGCCTGAGCTGACCTACGAACTAACGATGCCGGCCGGTGGCGTCAACCGGTTAACATTTTATCCCGATAGTGGTACGGCGCCGCGCCTGATCCGGTCCGGCCTGGCCTCGGCCGCGGCCCTGCGCCGCGTTTTCCCCGGCGGCGTCGAGCTGGCGGCCTGGCTGGAAGTCTGGCCGGCGCCGGTGGAGCGCGCCGTGAGCCGCTGGCAGGCCGGGCGCCTGCCCTGGGGGACGCGGCTGGCCCGCTATGCGCCGGATGCGTCCACCCCGTCCAGCGCTGGTGGCCGCTGGCAGGAATGGGATCGCGTCCGGGGCGACTGGCGTGACCTGGCCAGCTTCCCGCCTTGGCTGGAAGCCGACGCGGTCTGGGCCGTCGGCCTGGTCGATGCCTTGCCCGACCAAGCCTTCTTGTTTGGCCGACAGACGGCTACCTTGGGCGATATCCGGCTAAATGGCTTGCCACTGCGGGCTTTGGTCTGGGCGTTGCCCTTGGCCGACCTGGCCGGGGGCCAGCCGTGACGGCCCTGGCTTTAGCGGTCTTCCGCGACTGGCGTCAGCGCCCCGGCCTCGGCCTGTTCTGGCTGCTGCCGTTATGCCTGCTGGCCACTTCCTTCCGCGTCCTCTCTCCGTTCACCGGCGCGCTCGCCGCCGTGCTGGCCCACTTGGTCGGCGGCTGGCTGGCTGGTTGGCGCTACGGCCCGGAGTCAGCCGGCCGGCAGCGCTTGCGCCAGGCGCTGGAACGTCTGCCATCGTCTAATATCGTACTTGGCTTGCTGACTGGCGCGGCCCTGGCCTGGGCGGTTTTCGCGCTGGTCTATTCGCCCGTATTGGTACTGGTGCTGCGCGCCTGGCAGCTGCCGGCCAGCATCCTGCCGCGTCTGCTGGCTTTGGGTTTGGCCACCTGGCTGCTGGCCGGCGCCGCCGGTTTCCTGGCCTCCGCCACCCGCAACGACGACGACAGCCTGCCGGGTCTCTGGTTAACCCTGCTGTGGTTCCTGTCGGTTTCGTTGGTGCCTGTCTTGCGTTTCCTGAATCCCTTTATCGGTGCCTGGTGGTTGATGAGCGGGCGGCATTCCTGGCTGGCCTGGCTGGCCCTACCGGTTTGGCTGGCGGTTGCCGGCCTGCTGGCTCTGCTTGGCTGTGGTCAATCCCGGCGTCTGTACCGCAAGGAGGCTCCATGAACGGCGAACGACTCGTCGCGGCCTTGGAGGCCGTGCGGCGCCGGCTGCAGCGTCAAGCCTGGCTGGCCAGACTGGCTGCTTGGTGTGGCAGCGTCAGTTTGGCCGGCGCCGTTGTGGCTGGACTGTTTGTCGCCTCGGGGCTAGCCGATCCGTGGCCGGCCGTGGGGCTGGTTTTAGCGGCTGGTGGCCTGGCTGCTGGCGCCGCCGCTTGGTGGACGCTGCGTCGCCCGGTGACGCTGGAACTGGCCGCCGGCTGGATCGATCGGGCGCTCGGCCGCCAGGGCTTGTTTTCCTCCAGCCTGCTGTGCGTCCAGCGCCAGTACAAGCCGGAGCATGGCGACTATGATGAGGCGGTGATCCAGGCCGCCGAAAGGCGGTTGCCAGGGATCGAGGCGCTGGCCATTCCGCGACGCTTCTGGGTCCGGCCGTTGCTGCTGGCCGCGGCCGGCCTGCTGGCCGTAGGGGCGCTGGTCCTGCTGCCCTGGTCGGGTGGAGTGGTGCCGGCCGGTAGCTGGACAATGCCCGGCTTCAGCCAGCCGGAAGCCACGCCGGTACAAGTGGCCGCCGCCGTGGCCGAAGTCTCGGCCGCCCTGCCGTCGGTCGATCCATCGGCCACGCCGGAGGAATTGGCCACGGCCATGTTCCCCGACAAGCCGGAACTGGCCCGCCTGTTGGCCGCGGCCTTGCGGGCCGGCCGACTGGAGGAAGTGCGCGAACTGGTCGACCGGGCGACGTTAGCCCAGGCCAACCTGGCGGAAAGCCGCGGCTCCGAGGCCTCCAATCCCGACACCTCCGACGAGATGGCCGGCGAAAAGCCCGAAAACTCGACGCGGGTTGAGGCCGACGGCGAAGCGGCCGAAGGCTCGACGGTGGAGCGGACCGGCGGCCAGGAAGGCGGTACAGGCGACGAGCAGGACGACAGCCCGTACCAGGGCGAAGCGACGCCGATGGCCGCGCCGCCCGGTCAAATGCCTTCGCCCGGCACCCTGTCGGCTGCCTTGCTCAACCGACCGCGCGGTGCCGGAGCCTCGTCTGGCGGCGATGACGGAGACGAGGCGGGCGACGAAGGCGACGGCAGCGGTCAGGACGACCCGGCGGGCGGCGCCGATGCCGATGGCGAGCCGCTGGCCGGCAGTGGCAGCGGCTCGGCCGCCGATTGGGGCGAGATCGCCGCCCGGGCCACCGGCGACAGCCTGGTAATCCGCCCGCTCGATAACGGCGCCTATTTCGAACTGGTACTGCCGGGGGGCGATTCCAGCCTGTCCGCGGTCGACCGCCTGCAGGCCGCGCTGGCCGCCGCCGAGGCCGCCCTGGCCCGCAGCAGCCTGCCGGCCGAGTACCAGGCCGCCATACGTGATTATTATTTAGCATTGATAGAACAGGCCGGGCAAGGGACCGCCACGCCTTGAGCGCGGACAGCCGGGCTGACCGGGAGATGAAAGGAACGATCGGTATGAAATACGACAAGTCGATGGAAGGCATGATCGAGCTGGCCGCTGCCCTGCGCGCCGAGCTGGGCCGCGTGGTGATCGGCCAGGAGGCCGTCCTGGACCTGGTGCTGGCCGGCGTGCTCTGCCAGGGCCACATCCTGCTGGAAGGCGTGCCTGGCATCGGCAAGACCCTCATCGCCCGCACCGCCGCGGCTACTATGGCGCTAGAGTACCGCCGCCTGCAGTTCACGCCGGACCTGATGCCGGCCGACATCATCGGCACTAGCATGCTGGACGAGACCGGCGGCGGTTACAAGCTCCGTTTCGAGCAAGGGCCGGTTTTCGCCAACATCGTGTTGGCCGACGAAATCAACCGCGCCTCGCCCAAGACCCAGTCGGCCTTGCTGGAGGCCATGCAGGAACGGTCCGTTACCGTGCGTGGCGCCACTATGGCCTTGCCGTCGCCGTTTATGGTGCTGGCCACCCAGAACCCGCTGGAGATGGAGGGCACCTATCCGCTGCCCGAGGCCCAGATCGACCGCTTCATGTTCAAGGTGGTGCTGGAGCATCCTTCGCACGCCGAGCTGTCTGGCATCCTGGAGCAGAGCGTCGGCCTGGGCGAGCCGGTGGCCAGGGTGGTAGCCTCGGCCGAAGCCTTGCTGGACCTGCAGAAGGCCTGCCGGCAGGTGGTGGCGCCGCCTGACCTAGTAAGTTTTGTATCACGGCTGGTTTTGGCCACCCAGCCGGGCCGGCCCGATTCGCCGGCGCGGGTACGCAGTTATGGCCGCTACGGCGCCGGCCCGCGCGGCGCGCAAAGCCTGCTCCTGGCCGCCAAGGCCGCCGCCCTGCTGGCCGGCCGCTTCCACGCCGGCATCGCCGATGTCGAGCGCTTCGTGCTGCCGGCCCTGCGCCACCGCGTCTCGGTCAATTTCGAGGCCCAGATCGACGGCGTCAAGCCCGAGGACCTGATCCAGGACGCCCTTGTCTATGCCCACAGCCATGCCGACCAGGTGCCCGGGTTGGGGCCGCGGGCCGAAGCGGTTGCCGTGCCGAGCGCCGCTGCGCCGGGCACCGCCGCTGGCGGAGGCACTCCGGCGGCGGCCGCGGCCGGGCGCGTGTGAAAGCTTTCCTCAAGGCCGCCGATTACCAGCTGGCCAACAACCTGCGCATCCAGCCGCGCCGCAAGGTCTCCGGCTTTTCGGTCGGCGAGCAGCGCAGCCCGACGGCCGGCGGCGGTATCGAATTCGCCGATTACCGGGACTATGCCCCCGGTGACGAGCTGCGCCGGGTGGACTGGAACGTCTTTTTGCGCCTGCGTAAGCTGGTGGTTAAACTGGCGGCCGAGGAAAAGGAACTTACCCTGGTGGTACTGCTCGACACCAGCGCCTCGATGGGTTACGGCTTTCCCGAGAAGCTGTGGTACGCCCGTCGCTTGGCGGCGATAGCGGCCGGCGCCGCCGTGCACCATGGCGACCGCGCCGCTATCGCGCTGATGCGGCCGGACTTTCTCGAGTTGTTGCCGCCGGAGCGCGCCAAGAGCGGCCTGCCCGAGTTGGTGCATGCCTTATCCTTCCTGACGGCGGCCGACCCGCAGTCCACTGGCGGCGCCGTCGCTGCCGGCGGCTCGGTCGTGGCCGGCAGCCAAGGCCAAGGCGCGGTCAGCGGCGGCCTGCTGGCCGCCCGACGCTTCGCCGCCCGCTACGGCCGCAAGTGCCTGGCGGTAATCTTGAGCGACTTTCTTTACCCCGACTGGGCCGCCACCATCAGCGCCTTTGGCGCCAGCGGCGCCGAGATTCTAGCTCTTCAGGTGCTGGCGCCGGAGGAACTTGATCCGGCTCTGTCCGGTGAGAGCCTGTTCCTGGACGCCGAGGACGGGCAGGAGACGCCGCTGTATGTCGACGCCGCCGTCATCGACGGCTACCGCCTGGCCATGGACGCGCACTGCCGCCAGGTCAAGGCGGCCTGCGTCCGGGCCGGTTTGGCCTACGGCCTGGCCCCATCTAGCGGCGACCCGGCGCGTCTCTTCCGGGTGGAATTGGCCGGAAAGAGCTTTATATGTTGATCTGGGCCCGCCCCTCGGCGCTCTGGCTGCTTGGCCTGTTGCTGCCGATAATTATTCTTTACTTTCTGCGTACTCGCTGGAAGTCGATGCTGGTCGGCTCGACCTTCATCTGGCGTCAGTTGGCCGGCCATAACGATGGCGGCCGCCGCCTGCGCCGGCGCTCGCTGTGGCTGCTGCTGCTCCAGTTGCTGGCCGCCCTGGCCATTATCCTGGCCGTCGCCGGGCCGGCCTGGCGACGCGAGCGGCTGTACCGCCCCGGCGTGGCCTTCGTGGTGGACGTGTCGGCCAGCATGTCCGTCCCCGACGGGCCCGACGGACATGCCCGGCTGCGCCTGGCCGAGGGGGTAATCGCCGAGGAACTGGCTAGCCTGGCCGGTAGCGCGCCGGTGGCCTTGTTCGCGGCCTCGGTCGGGCTCGAGCCGGTTTATGGGCCGGGGCTGGACCGGGCGGCGCTCTTGCAGGCGGCCGGAGGCCTGCGGCCGAGCGACAGCGGCCTGCATGAAGAAAATATCGCCAGTGCTTGGCGGGCCTGGCTGGCCGGGCAGGCGGAAGAGTGGCAGCTGGTCTTGATTACCGACGGCTGCCTCATTCAGGGCGGTCGGCCCTTGGCCGAGGCCAACGGCGGCCGCTTCCGCGCCGGCCTGGTGGGCAGCCAGAACGCGCCGCCCTCGGTCGGCGGCCTGCTCTTGAAGGCGGTCGACGGCGGCGTCGACGCCGTCATCCAGCTGCTTAATAGCCGCGAAACCGCCCAGAGCGTTGTGGTCCGCATCGAGCGGGATGGCCGGGAGCTGTTCCAGGAAAGCCTGGTCGTCCAGCCTGGCTGGCAGGCCTATGTCGGTTCCTGGCCGGGCAGCGTTCAGGATGGCGCCTACCACCTGCGTCTCGAGCCGGTGACCGCGACGCCGGGCGGGGCAACGCCGGGCGCGCCGGACTCTAGCGCCTGGCCGGGCTTTGAGTACCGTCTGGCCGTGAACCACGTACCGCCGCCACGGATCCTGATCTGCGGCCCGGCCGATCCGCTGCTGCGCGTCCTCTTGACCGCCAGCGGCGCCGAAGCCTACGCCGTGGCGGGCCTCCCTGGTAGCCTTCAGCCCGGCGACTGGGACCTCCTCATTTCCACCGAGGAAGCGATACCCGATGGGTTGCCGGTGGACAGCTTGACGCTTGGGCCGTTGGCCGCCGCCGCCAGCGCCGCGCCGGATTCGGTCGCGACAGACCTGTCGCCTCTGCCCGCTGGCCTGGTGCCGGTCGATAGCGGCGCCTCGCATCCGGTGGGGCGATTCGTCGACTGGTCGGGCTTCGGCGCCGTCCAACCGCTGCGTATCGACGTGCCCCAGGGCGGCAGCAGCCTGGCCGTGGTCGGCGAGTCGGTCGTGGCCGCCGCCTGGACTACCGCCGACGGTTGGCGCCGAGTCAGCCTGGCGCTCGACGCCTTCGGCACCGGCTTTGCCATGAGCCCAGCCTGGCCGGTGTTCCTGCATAACGTGCTGGCCTGGTGCCGGCCGCCGGTGGACAGCCAGTCGGCCTGGAGCCTGCCGGCCGGACGGGCGCTGGAACGCGCGGTCGGGCCGGCCTTCCACAGCGACGGCTTGAGCCTGCAGCGCTCCGGCGCGCGGGCCACGGTCACCGCCTTTTCGGCCGGCTGGTACGAGTGGACTGACGAACGCTCCGGCGAAGCCGTCGGCGGGCCGCTGGCGGTTAATGTTGATCCTTGGGAGCTGGATGCCCGGCCGCGGCCTCTGCCGCCGTACGCGACGGTACCAGCCTTGGCCAGGTTCAGTTTTATCGAGCTCGATTTGTCGCCCTGGCTCATTGGCCTGGCCTGCTTTTTGCTGGTCGGCGAATGGCTGCTTTGGCAAGGCGCGCGCAGGAGGCCTGTCCATGAAGCGCTTCGTTAACCAAACGGTCAGCGGCCTGGCGCTCTTGCGCGGCCTGGCATTGTTGCTCTTGTTACTGGCCTTGTTCAATCTCCGGCCAGCCGTCATCACCCACAGTCGGGCGCTGGTGCTGCTGCTGGACGTATCCGGCTCGATCAAGACGGCTGATCGCGAACGGGCCCGCCAAGCGGCCACCGCCCTGCTGGAAGGATTGGAAGAGACCGACCGCGCCGCTATCATCCTGTTCGCCGCCGACCCGCTGCTCCTGACCGGCCTGACGCCGCCGGCCGCGGCGCTGTCGCTGCTATCCGTGGCTCGGCTGGAGTTGCCGCAGGCTGGCGCCACCAACCTGGAGTCGGCCCTGCTGCTGGCGCACAGTGTCCTGGCCGACGCCAACGGCGAGCGCCTGCTGGTGCTGGCCTCCGACGGTCAGACCACCGCCGGCGCCAGCGCTTTTTCACCCGAGATTCTGGCCGACGGCCAACGCATTCTGGTGCTGCCGCTGGGGCAGGCAGCGGCCGGTTCACCCTTAGCCCTCGGCCTGCCGGAGTTCGCCCGGCCGGGTGAGAATGTCTCCGGCACCATCAGTTTGCGGCCGCCCGAGGCCGGCGACTACCGCCTGGCCATCAGCGTCGACGGCCAGACCCGCGCCGAACGGCCGCTGGAGCTGGATGGTTCTCCCCTGGAGTTGCCGTTCAGCTTCCTGTCCGGCGCTTCGGGACAGAGTCGGGTCGACGTCAGCCTGCTGGACGACAGTGGCGCCACCGTCGCCGCCAACACCGCCATGGTCGAGTTGAGCGCCGCCGGCACGGTTTTGGTGCTGACCAAGGCTGGGGCCGCTCCGTCGCCGCTGGCCGGGGCGCTGGCCGCCCAGGGTATCGCCGTCCGGACCGGCGGCAGCTATGACCTGCCGGCCGACAGCGCCGCTTACGCCGCCCTGTCCTGCGTGGTGCTGGACGATATCGCCGCCGCCGAGTTGAACGCCGCCGCCTTGCAGGCTCTGACGGCTTATGTCTCCAGCGGCGGTGGGCTGCTGGTTTCCGGCGGCACCGCCTCGCTCGGCCGCGGCGCCTATTTCGAGAGCCCGCTGGCCGACCTTTTGCCGGTGGACACCGACCTGCGCAAGCGCCTGCTTTTCACCCGCGCCCGGCTGCTATTTGTGATAGATTCTTCTGGCTCGATGTTTGAATCAGCCGGACACGTCAGCAAGCAGGAGGCTGCCATGCAGGCGGTGGCGGCCGCCCTGGAGGAGCTAAACCCCCAGGACGAATTCGGCATCCTGTCCTTCGACAGCCAGCCGAAGCTGGTTCAGTCCTTCTCGACGGTCGACCGCCGCGAGGAAGCCCTGGCCGCCTTGTCGACCATGAACCAGGGCGGCGGCACCGACCTGCAGGCCGCCTTGCTGGAGGCTATGCGCCTGTTCGGCCCGCCCGGTCCCATCAAGCGCCACATGATCATCTTTAGCGACGGCATCACCGCCTCGTACGAGATCGAGACCCTGGCCGCCCGGCTGACCGACAATGGCATCACCGTCAGTACTATCGCCATCGGCCGCGGCGCTAACGTCGAGGATTTGGAAGCCCTGGCCAAGGCCTGCGGCGGCAATTTCTACCGCGCCGAGCAGGACGAGTTGCCGCGGATTTCCAGCACCGAGGCGGCCAGCCTGTCGCGCGATCTAATCATGGAAGGCCAGTTCATCGCCCGTCCGTCTAGCGATTCGCCTTTTTCCGGTGAGCTGGCAGTCGGTCTGCCGCCGTTTCGCGGCTATCTGTTGACCCGAGCCCGGCCGCTAGCCGATGTGCACCTGTCGGTTGACAATGCGGCCGGAGCTGTCGATCCACTGCTGGCCGAGTGGCACTACGGCGCTGGGCGGGTGGCGGTTTTCACGGCCGACTCCGGCGCGCGCTGGCTGTCTGGCTGGTTGGGAACGCCGGCCTACACCCGGCTGTGGGCTTCCCTGGTGCGGCGGATTGAAAAGCCGGCCGCGGCCAGCGGTCTGCAGGCCAGGGTCCAGGCCGACGGCGCCGACGCCCATATCGTGGTGGAGGCCCTATCCAACGAAAACAGCCTGGCCCGCGGCTTGCGCGTCGTCGGCAACGACCCGGACGGCAACGCCTTCCTGCTGGAGGAGACCGCCCCTGGGCGCTATGAAGCCCGGCTGTCGGCCCGCGAGGGCTTCAGCCTCTACGAGATTCGGGTCGACTCCGGTTGGTCCGACGGCCCGCCCTTGCCGGCCCGGACCAGCGCCTGGTTCCATTCGGCTGGCGCGGCCGAGTCGGCTGGCAGCGGCCGCGACGACGCTACCCTGCAACAATTGGTGGATCTTTCCGGCGGCGGCTGGCTGGAACCGGCCAGCCCGCAGCTGCCGCCGGCCGGCCTGGCCCTGGGGCGCGTTTCGCTGCGCTGGCTCTTTGCCCTGCTGGCGGCGGTGCTGTTCGTTTTCGAGCTGGCCTTGCGCAGCTTCCTGAACGGGCGCCTCAAAAACGTCTGGCAGGCGCTGCGCGCTTGGTGGCGACAACGCCGCCTGGAAGCCGGCGAATACCACTAGCAGGGTGTTGAAAAACGCGGATGCGGCTTTTCAACACTTCAAAAGCCGGTACAATTACGCAGCATAGCGCAAGCTATGCGAGGAATTGTTAAGGTTGTTGAGAAAGCAACCGGCTTTTTCAACAACCTGCTAGGCGTCATAAGCCGAATTCGGCTGGAAATAATGCTTGCATTGCGCTGGTAGCGATGCTACAATTGTCTCCCCTGTCCCTGCTTGACGGGTATCTTTTCCGGCTCTCATTCCTTGAGGAGGATAACATGCCGAGATTTTTCAGGAAAGCACTGGTCCTGTTGACCGCCATCGTGTTGGTCACCGGGCTGCTGGTTACGTGCGTCTCGAATCGTTTCGAACAATTCGTCGACACGCCGCTGGTTTTGAATTTCATTGAGACCACCGATGTCCACGGCGCCATTTTCCCGTACGACTTCATCACTGGCCGACCCATGACGGCCTCGATGGCGCAGGTTGCCACCTTCGTGGCTGCGCAACGCGCCGCCGGCAACGAAGTCATCCTGATGGACAATGGCGACTCCCTCCAGGGTCAGCCGACGGTCTACTACTACAATTTCATCAAGACCGACGTCACCAACATCTGGACCGATACCTTGAATTTCCTCAAGTATGACGTGGTCTCGGTCGGTAACCATGACATCGAAGCCGGTCATCCGGTCTACGACAAGATGGAAGCCGAACTCAACATGCCCTACATCTGCGCCAACATCGTTGACGCTGAAAGCGGCGAGCCCTATTTCCCGCCCTATGCCATCATCACCCGCCAGGGCGTCAAGATCGCCGTCCTCGGATTGACCGAGCCCGGTATTGCCCATCAGCTGCCCAACCAGTTCTGGAGCGGCATGGAAATTATCGACATGGTGGAAACCGCCCGCAAGTGGATCCCGATTATTCAGGAAGAGGAAGCTCCCGACCTGATTGTTGGCCTGTTCCACGCTGGCGTCGACTACACCTACGGTGGCGCCACCGCAGATACCGTAGGCAACGAGAGCGGCAGCCAGCTAGTGGTGGAACGCGTCGACGGCTTCGATTTCATTTTCGTAGGGCATGACCACGCTGGCTGGGACGGCAAGGGCTGGGACCCGGTGGCCAAGGTCAAGGTGGACGTCAAGGATCCGGCCGGTAATGTGGTGCCGATCTACGGCGCCAACGCCGGTGCCACGAACGTGGCTTCGGTAACCGTTACCATGCAGTGGAACCGGGAAACCAAGGCTTGGGCCAAGACCGTCGCCGGCGCGCTGGTGCCGATGGCCGGCCTGGCCGCCGATCCGGAATTCGTGGCCCACTTCGAGCCCGCCAAAGCCGAGCTCCTGGCCTGGGTACAGCGCCCGATCGGCGCCATGGTCGGCCGCGTCACTTCGCATGATGCCCTGTTCGGCGATTCGGCCTTCGTCGACCTGATCCACCGCATCCAGTTCGAAGTCTGCGCCGACCCGGCTAACGGCCTCAAGCCGGCCCGCATCTCCTTCGCCGCGCCGTTGGACCAGAACGCCTTCCTGCCCACCACTACCGATGGCACCATCCTCGTGCGCGACATGTTCAGCCTCTACAAGTACGAGAACTTCCTGTACACCATGGAACTGACCGGTCAACAGATCAAGGCCTACATGGAGTACAACTACGCCCAGTGGATGAACCAGATGGCCAGCGAGAATGATCATCTGATCAACTTCTCCAAAGCCGCCGACGGCAGTCTGGTCTTCAACGCCCGCTACAACACCTATGACACCGTCACCCGCGCCTACAACTACGACAGCGTCGCCGGTATCCGCTACACCGTGGACGTCAGCAAGCCGGCCGGATCACGTGTGACCATCGCTGGCTTCATGGACGGCTCTGCCTTCAGCCTGACCGAGACCTACACCGTGGCTATCAACTCCTACCGCGGCTCCGGCGGCGGCAACCACCTGACCCGCGGCGCGGGCTTGGACGCCGGCGTGCTGCGCCGTCTGGAGCTGGTCACCTCAACGACCACCAAGGACCTGCGCTACTACATGCTGCGCTGGTTCGAGAAACAGACCGGCCCGATTACCGTGGCCACCGACAACAACTGGCGCGTCATTCCGGAAACCTGGGCCGCTGCCGGCCGGATCAAGAGCTTCCCGCTGCTGTACCCGACCCCGTGAGCCAGATTTCCTGAACTGAATCCGTAATTTTGTTTCTGCCGCCCGGTATCAAGTCGCCGGGCGGCTTTTTATTTGCCAGCCGTTTTTTTTGACAAGCGTCAGTCGGTAGCTTACTATTCAGGGCAAGCGGGGAGGATGGCATGGAGATCAGCTTCGAAGGCAAGAATATTCTGGTGGCTCAGGGACAGGTGGCGCCAGCACCCCGCGGCACGGCCATCGACGGCTTTGTGCCGCGCCTGCGCCTGGTGATCGACCAATTTGCCAAGCTGCAGAAGGAGTACGGGTTGGCTCTGGCCCAGGATCAGAAGATACTGGGGCAGGAGCGCGTCATGCTGATCGAGCGTTGCGACCGGATGATTCTGGATTCCGTCGCCTCTCTCCATTTCGGCTTATACCAGGACCTTGCCCCGGCCAGCCTGCCTCCAGTTACTGCCGCGGCCGCCGACTTGGTGGACCTTGTCGCTGAGGCGAAAGCTGAATCCACTGCCTCTCCCGCCGTCGCTCCGGTCGTCGCTCCGGTCGTCGCTCCGCCGGTGCGCGCTCCTGAGTCAGCGGCTGAGGCTACGGATTATCTGTTGACCATCCCGGGCTACGAGAACGTCTTTATGGTGCGGCGCTCCGGCATCTTCTGGAGCCTGCGCGAGCGGATTCAACCTGGCCTGCTGACCAGCATCCGCGAAATGCTCAAGGATCTGGTGGCCGGCCCGGTTAGCCAATTGCTGCGGGAAATGCACGGGCTAGCCGCCGATGGTCAGATCAGCCAGGCCGAACGGCATGACCTTTTGCCAACGGTGCTGCGGCTGGCTTTGGCAGTGTTGGAGTTGCGCTATCAGATCGAGAGTTGCGTTACGAGTAATTGAAGGCAAGAAGTAGGGAGGATTCCATGAAATCGATCAGCGCGAAGATTGTTTCCTTGGCGGCAGGGGCAGTGTTAATTGTCGCCGTCAGCTTGACCGGCATCTTCTGGACGGTGCTGACCAACTCGTCGAACAGCCAGCTCGCCAGCTTGGAAGCGCTGTTACTGCAGGATTTCGACCGGCTCATCAAGATGCAGGTGGAGTCGGCGGCCTCAATGCTGTCGGCTTTGGCCCGGCAGCGGGATGAGGGTAGGCTGGATGCCGACGAGGCATACACGCTGGCCCGCAATCTGCTGCGCGGTATGCGCTTTGGCGCCGATGGCTATTTTTGGGCTGACACGCCGCAGGGCGACAACGCCGTCTACTTAGGCAGTACATCGGAAGGAACCAACCGGCTGGCGCTAAAGGATTCGCAAGGCTTCGCGCTGGTCAAGGCGATCATTGACGCGGCCATGGCCGGCGGCGGCTATACCGAATATTGGTTCCCGCGCGCCGGCCAAACCGAGTCGTTGCCGAAGCGCGGCTACAGCGCCTATGTGTCTGGCTTCAACTGGGTTATAGGCACCGGTAACTATTTTGACGATATTGCCGTGGTGGTTGAAGAAAAGCGCCAGGAGGCAGGCGCTGTCCGCAACCGAGCCCTGTTCATCGTCGTGCCGTTTGCCTTGCTAGTCGCGGCGGTGATGGTCGTCCTGGCCATCGTCATGGGACGCAAGATAGCCAAACCTCTCGTCTATGTGGCACAGCGCATGCAGGCCTTGGCCGGCGGCGATCTAGAGACGGCGGTCGATGGGCGCTTTACGGCGCTGAAGGACGAGTCCGGCATTCTGGTTAAGGCTCTGGCTGGCAGCCTGGAGCGCCTGCGCTCGGCCCTAGGCGCGGTTCGGTCGGCCAGCGGGATAGTGAGCGACAGTTCCGGCGAGCTGGCCGCCGCGGCGGTGCAGATGTCCACTGGCATAAGCGGCATTGCCGCCGCCAGCCAGCAGTTGTCGCAAGGCGCCACCGAGCAGGCCGCTAGCGCCGAGCAAGTCTCGGCTAGCGTCGAGCAGATGACGGCCAACATCCGGCAGAACGCCGACAACGGCGCCGAGACCGAACGTATCGCCATCACGTCGGCAACCGATGCCCACGTCGGCTTGGCCGCGGTCCGTGAGACAGTCCAAGCCATGAAGCAGATCGCCGAGAAGATCGTCATCATCGAAGAAATCGCGCGACAGACCAATATGCTATCCCTCAACGCCAGCATCGAAGCGGCCCGGGCGGGTGAACATGGCAAGGGTTTCGCGGTGGTGGCCAGCGAAGTCGGAAAGCTGGCCGAGCGCAGCCGCTCGGCCGCAGGCGAGATATCGGTTCTATCCTACCAAAGCGTGGCCGTCGCCGAGAAGGCCGGCGGCATGCTGGAAGGTCTGGTCCCGAGTATCCAGTCCACCGCGACACTGGTGCAGGAAATCAGCCACGCCTCGCGCGAACTCGATTCGGGCGCCCAGCAGATCAACCAGGCTATCGGCCAGCTTGACCAAGTCATCCAGCATAATGCCGCCATCTCTGAGCAGCTGAGCGCTTCTAGCGAGGAGATCTCGGTTCAGGCCGACACGATAACCGGGACAGCCGATGCCTTGTTGAGTCAGGCAAAGCGCATGGCCGAGGCCGTCAGCTTCTTTCGTTTCTATAAGTAGTTACCCTGTCGATAATTAGCTGCAAATCACTAGTAGACCTCCCGACGTTTTCGGTTTACAATGCAGACGAAGTCAGGAGGACTAGACGCATGGATTTACCCTGGGCCGAGCCATACCGCATAAAAACCATCGAGCCGATCTACCGCCCCAGCCGGGTGGAACGTGAAGCCTGGATCAAGGCCGCGCAGTACAACCTGTTCAACCTGCGCAGCGAGCAAGTCTATATCGATCTGTTGACCGACTCCGGCACCGGCGCCATGTCGAGCGCCCAGTGGTCCGAGATTATGCTGGGCGACGAGAGTTACGCCGGCGCCAGTTCCTACTACAAGCTCAAGGACGCAATTGAGCGCATCCTGGGCTTTCCCTTCTTCCTGCCCACCCATCAGGGACGGGCCGCCGAGAATGTCCTGTTCAGCGCCATGATCGGCGTCGGCGATGCCGGCCAGGGCAAAGTGGTGCCCGGTAACAGCCATTTCGACACCACCAAGGGACACATCGAGTTCCGCCACGCCAAGGCCATCGATTGTACCATCGACGAAGCCTTCGACACTGAGCTCGACCACCCCTTTAAGGGCAATATCGACCTGGCCAAGCTCGAGGCTGTCTACAAAAAATATCCGCGCCAGGCCATTCCGCTTTGCGTGCTGACCATTACCTGTAACAGCTCTGGCGGCCAGCCGGTATCCATGGCCAACATCAAGGCCGTGGCCGCCCTCAGCCGGCAGTACCATATCCCGCTGTTTTTCGATTCGGCCCGCTTTGCGGAAAATGCCTACTTTATCAAGACGCGCGAAACCGGATATAGCGACAAGACGATCAAGCAGATCGTGCGCGAAATGTTCAGCTACGCCGACGGCGTTACCATGAGCAGCAAGAAGGACGGCATCGTCAACATCGGCGGCTTCATCGCCTTTCGCGACCAGGAGCTGTTCCGCCAGTGCTGTACCTTCAACATCATGTTCGAGGGCTTCATCACCTACGGCGGCATGGCCGGGCGCGACATGGGTGCCCTATCGGTCGGCCTGGACGAAGCTACCGAGTTCGACTACTTGGAAGCCCGAGTGGGGCAGGTGGCCTACCTCGGCCGCAAGCTGACCGACTCCGGCATCGTCGTGCAACGCCCCTACGGCGGCCACGCTATCTTCGTTGACGCCAGGAAATTTCTGCCGCAGGTCCCAAAAGAACAGTTCATCGCCCAGACCCTTGGCATCGAGTTGTATCGGGAAGGCGGCGTTCGCGGCGTCGAGATCGGCACCCTGCTGGCCGACCGCGATCCCGAGACCCACCAGGAACGCTATCCGGCCCTGGAGTTGCTGCGCCTGGCCATCCCGCGCCGGACTTACACCAATTCGCACATGGACTATATCGCGGCCGCCCTGGCCAATGTCAAGGAACGGGCCGGCGGCATTCGTAAAGGTTTTGTCATCAAATGGGAAGCGCCCATCATGCGCCACTTCACGGTGGAGTTGTCGCCGGCTCCATAGCGCCTCGGCGGGATTGGCGTAGGAAAGCACCGGTCCCGCCGTCTGATCGGCTGGCTGGCTGGCCGGTCGTCAGGACGGTCGGTGCCTATCCTGAGCCCGGCCAGCGAAAAACAGCAACAGGCCGCCAACCAGCGTCATGCCGGCGGCCATGAAGAATACAGTCGTGCCGCCGGTAGCGGCCATTAGAAAGCCGGCGGCCGGCGAGGCGAAGGCCTTGCCCAGCTCGCTGACCATGGACAGACCCATATAGCGGCCCAGCAAGGCCGGTCGGGCGTGCTCCGGGATAAAGCGCACCTGGACCGCCGAACCCCAGACCTCCCCCAGGCTCAAGATTACCATCGACATAATCAAGAGCGCCGGCAAGCGGAACACGGCGAAGCCGATAAAGCCGAGGGCGAAGGGCAGTTTGGATAGGCCGGCGGCGCGGGCGAAAGGCGCCACCCGCAGCCGGCGCGAGAAGGGCAACTGCAAAAACACGCAGATCAGGGCGTTGGTGGTCAGGATGGCGCTGTAAGCCCACAACGCCACCTGCCTGTCCTGCAGGTGCAGAGGCAGGAAGCTCTGAATCATGTCGTAAGCGCCCCAGACAAACATCATGCCGGCCGTCCAGACCCAGAAGCCGCCATCCCGGGCTATCTCCCTCCAGGCGCTGGCGCCGGCCGGTCGGGATGAGCTTGATACTGGCTCTCCGGCTGGCTGACCGAGCCCGATAGAGACCGTTGCCGCGTGGCTGGTGGCCAGGCGGTCGCTCTTGCGGTGGCCAGGCGCCGATTCCGGCACTGCCAGGGCGATGTACAGGCCGACCGCCAGGTTGATGCAGCCGGCGATGACGAAGCCGGCCAATGGGCGGGTCTGGAAGATAGCCACGCCCAGAACTGGTCCCATGCCAAAGGCTAGGTTGATGGCGATGCGGTTGAGGGCGAAGGCCTCGGAGCGCTTGTTCGGCGGGCACAGATCGGCCAGGGCGGCACTGGTGGCCGGCCGGTAGAAGGTGCGGGTCATGCCGTTCATGAAGTTGAGGATGGCCAGAACCACCGGATTGGCGCCGGCCAGCGCGAAGCCGAACATCGACAGGCCGCTGATGGCCACGCCCAGGATCTGGACTGGCTTGCGGCCCAGCCGGTCGGACAATTGACCGCCCCAGGCGCCAAACACCACATTGGCGATCGGCGCCGCCCCCAGAACCAGGCCCAGCGTACCCAGGCTGACGCCCTCGCCCTTCATGTATAGGCTCAGGTAGGGCACCACCATAAAGCGGCCGGTGGACTCAATTAGCGTGGCGGCCACCAGTAGCCAGACCGGCAAGGGAAAGCTGCGGGCGTAAGCCAAGGTGCGGGAAACCAAGCGGGAGGACAAACGTTTTGGCATGATGCCGGAGATTATAGCGACTCCGGGTGCTTTGGGCTATCGGGCGGCGGCGTCCGTCGTGCCGACCGGCGCTAGCTGGCAGGTCGGGCAGAGGTGGGTGCCGCGGCCAGCCACCCTGGTCTTGATGATGGTCGACCCGCAGCGCGGACATAGCTGCCCCTGGCGCCGGAAGACCCGGGCGAAGCGCAGGTACGAGCCGCGCTGGCCGGTGGCGTCGACATAGTTACGGTCGCTGGAGCCGCCCTGGTCGATACTCAGCTGCAAGATGACGCGCAGTTCCCGCCACAGGCGGGCGATGTCGTCGGCCGACAGGCTGCCCACCGGGCGGGCGGGGTGCACTTCGGCCGCCCAGAGCGCCTCGTCGGCGTAGATGTTACCTACCCCGGCCAGCACCGTCTGGTCCAATAAAGCCGCCTTGATGCTGGTGCGCGACCGCGGCCGCAAGGCCTGGGCTAGTACTTCCGCGCTGAAAGTATCGGACAGCGGTTCCGGCCCCAGCTTGCGCAGGAAGGGCTGCTCGGCCAGGCGGTCGGTGTCCAAGAGCAGTATCCAGCCGAACTTGCGTTGGTCATTGAAGTATAGCGTCGCTCCGGTCAGGCGAAAGATGACCCGCGTGGAGCGGTCCGGCAAGCGGTTCACCAAGGAGTCGTTCGGGTGGCCGGCGCCAAAGCGTTCGCCGTCGTCGGCCACGAAAACCAGCTGGCCGGTCATCTTGAGGTGCACCAGCAGGCAGTGGCCGTTGTCCAGCTCGATGATGATCAGCTTGGCCCGCCGCCGCACGGCCGTAAAGCCAACACCGATCAGGCCGGCGGAGTCAGCCTGTGGGAAACTCTTGGCGTTCAGGCATTCCACGCCGCTGATGCGCCGCCCCGGTAAGAGGGCGGCCAAGCCGCGGCAGACGGTTTCGACTTCGGGAAGTTCGGGCATACTGCTACCATAATACAAGCCGAGCCGACACGCCAAGGGGCGGCTCGGCCACCCGGTGCGTGTGCCAAGGGTCAATCGCCCGGTCGGGGGGCAAACGGATCACTGCCTGCGGGCTAATAAAAAGGGCTGCCCGCAGGCAGCCCCCTGTCGGCACGAAAACCGCTTACTGCTTGACGGTCAGGCTGAAGACCGGCTCGATGGTGTAGGTGACGCCGGCCTGGAAGTTGAAGGATACTTCGGCCTGCAATCCACCGGTTTCGATGCGGATGGTGTGCTGGCCAAACGGGATAATCAGCTGACTGTTGTTGGGCAGATTCTGCTTGGCGCCGTCGATGTAGACGAAGATCTGGCGGATGAAGTCGCGACCCAGCCCCTGGTTTTGCAGGCTGGCCGGGATGGAAACATTGATGGTAGCGGTGGCCGCCATTAGGGTTACCGGAATATTCATGTCACCGGTCAGGTTCACGGTGGTCGTGAATTCGACGTAGTTGGCGGCTGTGACCCGGACGGTATGATTGCCGAGCGGAATGGTCGCGGTCGTGCCGCGAATCTCGGCGTTGTCGACAAAGAACTTGAGGTTGGCGATGTTTTCGCGGTTCTGGATACTGATGGTCAGGTTGGCGGTGGACGGTATCAGGGTGACCGGTATGTTCATATTGCCGGTGAGGCTGACCGAGGTGGTAAAGTCCTGATAACCGGTGGCAGTCACCCTGACGACGTGGTTGCCGAGGGCCAGGGAAGCGCTGGTACCGCGAATCTCGGCGTTGTCGACATAGATCTTGAGGTTGGTGATCCGCTCGCGGTTCTGGAGCTGCACCGTCAGGGTGGCCGAGTTTGCCCGCATGCTTACCGGTACCGCCGTGTTGGCCGTGATGTTAACGGTGGTAGTGAAGTCCTGGTAACCGGGGGCGGTAACGCGGATGGTGTGGTTGCCGGCCGATACCGAGGTGACGTTGCCCTTGATGTCGACGTTGTCGACGAAGTAGGTGGCGCCGCTGACGGCGGGCGTCAGGTTGATGGTCAGGGTAAAGGTGGTAGGGGCGGTGGGGGTACGGCTACCCGAGGAGGTGGACTGGGCAAAACCGTTGCCAGCCAGCAGCAATAGGGTCATTGCAAGCACAATAAGACGTTTCATGATGGCTCCTGTACGGCATGGATTCATACCGGGTTTCTAAAAAAGTCACCAGCCTTTTACGAAAGTAATCGGCTGGTGCTTTGGTTTGTCAGGAAACCGGATGGCTTCCCGGAATAATGATTAGCGTTGGCCGCTGATTACGAAGATGTCATCGTTGCTTAGGCTGCGGATGGCAGCTTGTCCGTCCGTTCCCCCGGTGCCGACAAGGCGGAAGTCCGGCACGAAGACCATGTAGTAATTGGCTTCGGTAGCGTCATTGAAGTAGTGGACGCGGAATAAGCTGACCGTCTCTTGAGTCAGATTGGTAGGTAGGTTGAAGATACCCTTGATGCTTGAACCTTGGGTGATGACAACACGGACATCCTGGACATCGAGGCTAGTGGCGGCGGTATAGGCGTTGACATAATACTCACCGGCACCCATGTAGTAATAGTTTCCTGCAGGGAGTGCGCTCATGATGAAGCTTGTGCTGGTTGGAATTACCCCAACGCCGCTGTCCGCCAGCGGACCCTGATTGCCGAGAACGGAAATGGTCTCAGGGCCTGTGCCATCGGTATTGTCTACATCGAGCATAGCGAAGGTATCGGTAGAACCTTTATTGGCATGGTAGATCTTACTGCGACCAGTGGCGGCGAGAGCGTAGTAGCCATCTTCAGTAAAATTGATTTCGGCACTGTTAGCGGCATCAAAGGTTGTTGGGTAGGTGAACCAGGAGTCGAGGTCGAGGCTGTTCCATGTTAGGAAGATTGATATGGCGTTTGTATCGGTTCCTTTTGCAGTGGTGGCGGCATACATGGTGCCAAGGTTAACGGCCCAACCTGCTACAGTGGCGGTGAACGGGATGAATACATAGCCTGTAAGTTCACCAGTGACGGTATAGCTGCCGTAGGTGACATCGTCAAAAGTGGCTGTTCCTGAAGAACTGGTGGTGGCAGTAACAGCCACTTGCGTTTTGCCTTCCTCGACAGCTAGCGGCGTCAAAGTAATAATGGCATCAGAAATTGGTAAGCCGGTACGGGCGTCGATAACAGTAACCGTGGGATCTTGCAGTGCGTCGAGGACACCAAAAAGCAAGTCGCACGAGCTGACTGCAAAAACCATCAAAGCTGCTATAGCCAGCATCAGGATCTTCTGGGATTTCTTCATCATAAACCTCCATGGTTCGAGTGATTGTGCAGGGTCTTGGCGACGGATCGCACCCTGTTTAATATAGTACAAAAGTTCCAAAAAGCAATCTGGTAACCTCATTTTGAGCATATTTTTGCATAATAAAACCCAAAGCGCTAATTCGGGTCGGTAGCGGCTACCCTGGTCGCCCCGGCAGGGTATTTATGGTATGAATGGTTTCTACTTGCTTCCGGCTGCTGGCCGGAGTACACTCCAGCGGTGCCGTGGCGGCCTTCCGGCCTTGAACCATGGAATCAGCCTATATGTTTCAAGGGGAGAAATATGGGGAAATTGGGTCTCGTTCTGCTGTTGGTCGGAATACCTGCGGCGTTTGGCTTTGGTCAGACCATCATCCCGCCGGGCGCCACCACGGCGGGCACTGCCACCACTGCCGCTACGGCTTCTAGTGTCGTTGTTACTACTGCCACTGCCGCCGCCGCGCCGACCATTGAGAGCATCAAGGCCAATGTCGAGCGCCAGTACACGGTTTTGGCCGACGATAGCCTGCGCGCCATTGCGGCCCGGCTGTACGGCAATTACCGCTATTGGCCGGTGCTGTTTCTGACTAACCGCGAGCTCATTGCCAACGCTGAAATCATCGAGCCGGGCATGGTCATTACGCTCTATCGCCTGCCCTTCGATGCGGCGGCCGTCGAGGGTCTGGACGCCATCGGCAGACTGTTCATGACCGAGGCCTATCTGCAAACCTACGAGGCCTCTGTCCAGAACGGCGCTGGCTTGGTCAATCCGCGCCGCTGGGTGCTGTTGGAGGCGCTGTACTACGACGCCGACCTGTTTACGGCTTTTGCCGCCCGTATCAACGCCGACGACCTGGCCTGGTTCCAGTCGCGCTAAATTTACGGTCGTCTTCAGGGCGACCCGGTATCCAGCCTCCGCGCCGTATTGGTTCGGAGGGCTTTTTCAGGCTGACTGACTAAAAACTATGTACGTGGTGGCAATTCTGTGCTTTAATTGTGAAGGCGCTTGGCAACTCGGGCGCCAACAAAGGTCGCTGGCCGCCTGGTCGGCACAAGATGGAGAGTATCAATGAACAGTATGAACGGCTACTATTTTGACGAGATCAAGCTCGGGCAGTCGGCAGAGTTTGCCAAGACGGTCACCGAGGCCGACATCGCCGGTTTTGCCGGCGTTTCCGGCGACTTTAACCCGGTGCACGTTAATGAGGAATACGCCCAGACTACCATGTTCAAGGGGCGCATCGCCCACGGCATGCTGTCGGCGGCCTTCATTTCCACGGTGCTGGGCACTAAATTACCCGGTCCGGGCTGCATTTACGTATCGCAGGCCCTCAAGTTCAAGGCGCCGGTGCGCATCGGCGACACGGTAACGGCCCGGGTCGAGGTTACGGTCCTGGTGCCGGAAAAGAAATTCGTCACCCTGAAGACCACCTGCGCGGTGGCCGGCAAGCTGGTGGTCGATGGCGAGGCAACCTTGATGGTGCCTGGAAAGGAGGCTTGATTATGGATAAGGCATTGATTCGCCTGCGCATGAGCGCCCACGACGCCCATTACGGCGGAAATTTAGTGGATGGCGCCCGCATGTTGCAGCTGTTCGGCGACGTGGCCACCGAGCTCTTGATTCGTCAGGATGGCGACGAGGGCTTGTTTGCCGGTTACGAGAAGATCGAGTTCCTGGCGCCGGTCTTTGCCGGCGACTATATCGAGGCCGATGGCCAGATCGTCAACGTCGGCAATTCGTCGCGCAAGATGACCTTTGAGGCCCGTAAGGTGATCCGCCCTCGGCCCGACCTGTCCGAATCGGCGGCCGACGTCTTGCTAGAGCCAATCGTGGTCTGCCGGGCCATCGGTACCTGCGTTACCCCCAAAGACAAGCAACGCCTCAAAAAATAGGGCGACCAGGCCAATCCGCCGGCGGTATCAGGCTTCCGCCGGCGGTAAGAGCCGCAGCAACAGGCCGTCGACGGCGCTGAAATGCCGGTCCAGACTGAGCAAGCCGGCGCCGTGTTCCAGGCAGCTGGCCGCAATCCAGACATCGTTGATGGGTATTAGCGTTCCCTTGCGTTTCAGCTGCTGCTTAAGGCTGGCGAACCATTCGGCGGTGGCGTCGGTTATGGGTACCAGGCTGGTGCGCGGTTTTTGGCGGAAGGCCGTCAACAGACTTCGGTTGGCGCTTTCGCGACGGCTGCCCATGAAGCCGTCATACAGCTCGCCGATGACGATGGGCGAGAGTAGCACCACGTCGGCCGTTCCGAGTTCCTCGGCCACCCGCTGGTCGCCAGCCAGCAGGGCGCTATAGGCGCAGGTATCGATCAGCAGTCGCATGCCTACTGCCAGTCCGACGGGTCGAGGCTGACGTTGCCAGCCTGACTGGCCGTGAATTCGGTTAATTCTGCCGCGGTCCAAACGCCGCAGAATTCCTGGTAGTCGTTCTGGCCGCCAGCCGGTAGGGCCAGGCCCAAGCCACTGGCTAAGAGGTCCTTGACCAGGCGGTTCTTGCTGGTGTGCCGTTCGCGGGCCACCTGGCTGAGACGCTGGTCGAGCAATGGATCGATTTCATGGATAGTTATGGAGCTCATGAACCACCTCTGGTTCAATATAACCAGGCAGTGGTTCGGTGTCAAGCTTGGTTAAGTCCGGCCAGCCGGCGTCGCGCTCAGAACAGCAGCGACCCGCGCTCGTCCCACTTGGTATACAGCTTGCAATTGGGCCGCAGAATCAGGTAGCGGATGGCGGCGGCATCCTCGCTGGTGCTCATGCAGTCGGCGTCCAGGACGCAGGACAGGTCGCCGACGGCGTAGCGTACCGTGCCGAAAGGCAGTTTCTCCAGCTTGCGGCCGGTGCCGCGGATGTGCTCCTGGATGTCGGCTACCGCCTTGCCGCCGGCCCGGTGGGCAACTATCCACTCGTGAATTTCGGGACTGAACGCGCTTTCCACATCATAGAGCACCCGCGCCGTCACCTGGTCGGCCTGGAGCTCCCGGCAGCGGGCGAATATTTCTTCCGCTGTGCGTCCATCGTAGACGTCGGTCAGGTTGAGGCAGAGACGCAGGTTGAAGTCGTAGCGTTTGATCTCGGCGCATAATGCCGCGATGTTTACCTGGAGCCGCTCGGGCGTGCCGTTGTAGGCGCGGTTACCTTCGTCGCTGAAGACGTTGGACAGGCTGAGGGCGATGGTCGACACGCGTACCGTGTTGCGCAGCCAGCGCAGTTTCTCGTCGCCCAGCGTCACGCCGGAGGTTTGCAGCTCGATCCAGCGGAATGGCGCGCTGATGCGGGCGTTCCAGCCGGCGAAATCGGTCAGGAAGTCCGGGTTGCAGATCGGCTCGCCGTCGCCGGTCAGGATGAGGGTGTTGCAGCCGTTGTCGCGGGCGAATTGCAGGCGCTCCATGTAATCGCGCTCGTACAGGTCGCGGAAGCGCAGATTGCGGTCGATCTGGTTGGCGTAGTCGTCGCGGTGCAGTTTGGAGACGCAGAATTTGCAGGCGTTCGGGCAGCCGCCCGGCACCACGACGCTCAGGCTCTGGATGTTCATATGTTAAGTCTAGGCTTGGTTTCACCGGCCGTCAAGGCGATGACCGTCGTCCGGCGAACGGTGAGTCGTTCGTCCAGCGCGCGGTGGCAGCGGCTGGCAGCAACGAGTCGGCCTCGGCTGCCAAGATTGACATAGCGGCCCGGCAAGGCGATAGTGTGTTCATGACCACCAACGCCCTGCGCCTGGCCAAAGCGGCCGGCATCACTGTTCAGGTTCTGGAGTACCCGGTCGACGAGTCCGACCTGAGCGCCGGCCATGTCGCCGCCGCCGTCGGGCTGGACCCCGACCGGGTCTTTAAGACCCTGGTGTGCACAGGAGAGCGGGGTGAGGCTTTTGTCTGCGTGGTGCCAGGCAGCCTGGAGCTGAATCTGAAGAAGGCGGCTAGCGCGGCCGGCCACAAGGCTTGCGCGCTTTTGCCGCTGCGCGAGCTGGAAGGCCTGACCGGCTACCAGCGCGGCGGCTGCTCGCCGGTCGGTCTCAAGAAAAAGCTGCCAGTTTTCCTGGACGAGACGGCGGCGCTATGGGACAGCATCTCGGTTAGCGCCGGCGCCCGCGGCGCCCAGATGGTGCTGGCCCCGGCTGATTTGTTGCGGCTGGCCGGAGCGCGGTGGGCTGACCTGGTGTGAGGGCGATTTTTTTCTTGGGGGGGGGGCAGGTTGCCCACCAAGTATGTACTGTCAGGGACAATTTCTTGTGGTAAAAGCCGGAGCATGGTATTCTAATACCACAGTCAGTTGTGGAATCTGAGAATATTGGCTTGGACTTGGCGTTCCGCGCGTCTGATTATATAACCTGGATGTCCTGTCAACTGGCCGATCTGCCTACCAGATTGGTAGTAGAACGGCCGCAAGGAGATAAATTTTGATCACATCGCTGCAGATCAAGAACTTCAAAGCCTGGAAGGATACCGGTTCGGTTAAACTGGCGCCGGTTACCTTAATCCTAGGTACCAACTCCTCCGGTAAATCTTCCCTGCTGCAAAGCTTGTTGTTGCTCAAGCAAACCATTGCCTTTCCGGATCGTAGCATTCATCTAAACTTTGGCGGCGATGAAACGAATGATTATTTCAATTTTGGCCAATTTGAGGATGTCCTGCGCCAAGGCGCCAACCCACGCCAATTTTCCCTGGAATTCGCCATTGAGCATATCAAGCAGCCTAATCCGGAGGTAGGGGAGGATGTTACTTTCGCTGCTACGTATGGAGATTCCAATAATGGAGCGGTTGTTCAGGAAGTGGAAATTTTCGGCAGCAACCGGCGATTTAAGGCGCTGCGAAAGGGAAAAGGTTATTACGGTCTATATATTGATGATACCCTAGTCAGCAACTCGCGCGACTTTGCCCCGGAACGCTCGATTGCTTTTTCCATAGAAGCCGTCCATGCCTTGGGTGAGGCTGGCGCTCTGGTTCAGGATATTAGCCTGACCATCCGGCGTGAATTGGAAAATATTGCCTATTTAGGCCCGTTGCGCCGGCGGCCGGAACGTGATTACACCTGGAACAAAACCATCCCTGGCGCGTTCGGCGTTGATGGTCATCATGCCATCGATGCTTTGTTGGCCAGTGCCCAGCCCAAGAACAAGGAACGGATGCAGGTTGATCTGGTGGCTGGCGTCTCGAAATGGCTTAACAGGGTGTTGAAAAACGCGGATGCGGCTTTTCAACACTTCAAAAGCCGGTACAATTACGCAGCATAGCGCAAGCTATGCGAGGAATTGTTAAGGTTGTTGAGAAAGCAACCGGCTTTTTCAACAACCTGTTAAGCGCATGGCAGTGGCCGACGGGGACATTACCGTCAAACAAATCGGCCATTCCAGTCGCTACAAGATTGAAGTATTGAAGGATGGCATCACTGCCAATCTGCGCGATGTCGGTATCGGCATATCTCAGGTATTGCCAGTTTTAATCCTGGCCTATTTTGCACCGGAAGGTTCGGTCATCATGCTGGAAGAGCCGGAGATCCATCTACATCCGCTAGCGCAATCTGTCTTGGCGGAGTTGTTTGCGGAGACCAGTAAGGAGCGAAATATACAGTTCATTGTTGAAACCCATTCTGAGCATATATTTCGGCGCATGCAGACTTTGATTGCCCAGCAAACCTTGGTTAGCGATGTGAATACTGAACCAGATGTCTTGATGTACTTCATTGAACGCACCGGTAGTCAGGCCAATCTCCGACAATTGACGGTAGATGAATATGGTCGTGTCAAAAACTGGCCGGAAAATTTCTTTGGCGACAGTCTAGGCGAATCACGACGCCAGGCGGAGTTGATGATCAAGCGTCTGAAAGAACAGCAATAGTATGAAACTGCGTTATGTGATTGATACCAATGTTTTAATTGTAGCTAGTGCTGCCCATGTTGGAAATGTGGAGCTAATGGATGTTACGCCACATGAACCAGCGCTTTGCGAAAAAGTTTTACACTGGATGATACAGTTTGATATGTCTGACGCACATTGGATTCTTGATACTGAGGACGGGATTCATGGTGAATATCGGCGTAGTCGCTTTTTAAATAGCGGTTCCTATGCTTTTCAGGTTTTGCAGCATAAATGGGATACTTGCTGTATTGATTTGGCCGTTGTGGAATATGACCAGAATGGAAATGCTCTGTTAGCAGGGTGTTGAAAAACGCGGATGCGGCTTTTCAACACTTCAAAAGCCGGTACAATTACGCAGCATAGCGCAAGCTATGCGAGGAATTGTTAAGGTTGTTGAGAAAGCAACCGGCTTTTTCAACAACCTGTTAGATAGCGATCTGCTCGCTTTGGTCCGGGACCTATCAGACCGGAAAATGGTGGCTGCTGCTCATGCTCTGGCCCAGCAAACGGGAGATGAGACAATTGCCAATGCTTCTGATACCGATTGGTATGATTGGGAAAATGGTTTAAAAGCATGCGGAATTTCAATTGAACAGATTCTCCCGGAATGGTCGCTACCAAAATACCTGGAAAAGCAAAAAAGATGACCACCTTCTTCCGCTTCCCCCGTACCCCACATCTGTTCTGGCTCGGTGCTGGCGTCCCCCGCGACGACAAGGTACTGACCCCGGTGGAAGCCGCTGCCTTTCTGGCACATGACCTGGTTCTGGAGGAAAAAGTCGACGGCGCCAATACTGGCCTGTCCTTCTCGGCCGACGGAACGATCCAGGTTCAGAACCGTGGTGCTTATTTGACGGAGCCTTACAATGGGCAATACGCCAAGTTCGGGGCTTGGCTGGCGCCTCGTCTGGACAGCTTGTTTGATACCTTGGCGGATCGCTTCATCTTGTTTGGCGAATGGTGCTACGCCCGGCACTCTTTAGACTATAGCGCTTTGCCGGACTGGTTTTTGGCCTTTGATGTTTATGACCGGGAGCGTGCCGTCTTTCTGGACAGTGCCGTACGCAATGACTTAACCCTGGCGGCGGATTGTGTGCCGATAGCCCGCTTGGAGCGTGGTCGGTTCGGCAAGGAAGCGCTGATGACACGGCTCCAGCAACGTCGCAGCCTGTACCGTGAGGGTTTTTTTGAAGGTTTGGTGCTGCGTCTTGAGGCCGATGGGCAAACCGTGCAACGGGCCAAGCTGGTTCGCCGGGATTTTGTGCAGGCCATCGGTGCACACTGGTCGCGTCGGGGGATGGTCGCCAACCGCCTATGCTCCCGCCAGGCCCCGGCTTAATCTTCCTTTTTCAAGTCCCGCTTCTGCCCGGTAACCAATCTCTTTATCCAGTTGAAGAACATCACCACCACCTCGCCGGTGGCTACCGAACGATCCGAGAAGGTCACGATCAGGGCTTCGCGGAAGCGCGGCGGATTGGTGAAGTTAAAGGGCCACATGTGGCTGGAGATGGCGTTGGCCTCGCGCTCGGTGATGGGGCCGAATAGCTCCCGGGCGTTCTTGAGGGCGATGACCGGATGCACCCAGCCGTGGCAGATGATAAATTCTTTTTCACGCCAGTCGTGGAAATACAGGTCGTGGAACAGGGCGGCTCGCAGCAGTTCGTCGGGGTGCTGGCTGAAGTGCTTGCCCACCCGCCAGGCTTTGTAGGCCACGCGCAGGGTGTGGCTGTAGACCGAGTCGTTGTGGTGCTGGCTATTTTTAAGGCGTTGGAATTCCGGACGCTTGATGTAGGGTTCGATTTTGGCTAGGAACTCGGCGTCCTTAAGGTATTTATCCATGCGCTGCGATCTCCAGTTCGGCTTTGTACAGGTGGGCCAGCGCGGGGCGGTATTCGAGCGACTTGACCAGTTTGGCGGCAAAGGACACCATCAACGCTTCCATAGTAGCCGGGGCCTTGAAGTTGATCGGCCATTTGTACCATAAGATGATGTCGCGCTCCACGCGGTTTGTTTTGCCGAGGTCTTTGGTCACCCATTGCAGGACGGTAGTCTGGGGGAACAGAACGGTGCGGGCATGGCTGATTGGCGACAGTTTGCAGCGCTTGTAGGCGCAGAGCAAGGCGCCGCGCGCCGCGGCCGTGGCGTCGAAACCCATGGCCTGACAGAAACGCCAGGACAGTTCGGCGATGCGCAGATGCTGGCGGTAGGTCAGGCTGGCGTTGTCCTGGTGGTCGTGCCAGGCTTGGAATTTGGGGTGATCGATGATATCGCGGATGGCCGCCTGGAAGGCTGGTTCGGCCAGGTAGAGGCGGTCGACGAACAGGCGGGTGAGGACGGTCTGCTCTAATTCGCGATTGGCCGCCAGGTGGAGCAGCTTCTTGACGCGCTTTTTTTCGTTCATGATGCGCGGCCGGTTGAACTGCAGGTCGTGCAGCGGGCCGGATTCCAGGCCCATTAGGCCGCATACCCGGGTGATGGCCCGAGAGAGTCGGCCGAACAGGCGGATCGAGTAGATATAGTCGGCGCCGATGATGACGAACATGATCAGGGCTAGCGGGCGCAGTACTGGCCGCGGCAGGTGCTCGATGAAGGCAACAGCCAGCGGTTGCAGGACGTAAACCAGCAGGGTTACCAGAACCAACCAAAAGAAGGTGTATTTAAGGCAGATACGGCCCTGGAAGTGCAGGAATTCGTCGCTGTAGTCCCAGATGCGGATACCGAGGATCTTCTCCAGCGTCCAGTGGGCCATGTATTCTATGATGGTGGCCAGGATGGCGAAGAGAACCAGCTGCAACCAGACCGGGAACATGGCCGCCAGCAAGGTGAAGGGGTAGATGAGTAGGGTGCCGCAGGCAAAAGCCGGGATGAAGGGACCTTGCAAGAAGCCGGAATTGATCATGCCTTGGCGGGCGGTACCTAGGTAGGTCATCTCAATGAGCCAACCGACGACGCAAAAGACGGCGAAATAGAGCATAAAGCCCGCCACCAGATCCAGGCCCTGGAGGCTGAAAAATTGGTTCGACAGCAACGCGCGCAGGGGGGTGCCTCCTCGTTCGGGGTGAACCATGACTCGGGGCCGTCGGCTGGCGGTCGACTGTTATGCCGATGCTTGGCCACGACACCTGCTAGCCGATGGAACTGCATAATAGGTAAAGATATCGGCATCTGTCAAGGGATGCGACGATTGAATAGCTTGACCGCCGTCATTGGGGGCTTTATGCTTTACCGTTGGTAGCGGTCAGTCTAGAATTAGGGGGATCGATCAATGGTTGGAGGACGGACAAGTCTGGTAAGGGACGGCCGAAAGGACGAGGCATGAAGAAGCATATCATAGACGAAGTCGACGGTTTTTACCGGGTAATCGAATTGGTGCCGTTTCGGCATACCAAGGGTGTGGAGTTCGACATTCTCCCGATGAGTTTTTTGCCCAAGATCGATGGTATTGACCGTGTCCTGCACGAGGTTGATGCCCTGTCGCCAGGCTCGATTGATGGCATCGAGCGGCCGTGGTATATGCATCCGGAACAGGAAGACAACCTGATTGTGCTGCATGGCGTGCGCACGGTGGATATTTACACCTTGGAACACCGCCAGCCCCTGACCTTTGTGGTGGAGCCAGATCGCATTCTCAAGGACGGCCGGCTACTCTACAAAGGGCCGGCCATGCTAGTTTGGCCGCGCCGGGTTTTCCATCGCATTAAGAGCGGTGCCCAGGGGTCGGCTTCGCTCAATTTCGCCGTCCGGGCTCCGGGAATCGACATGAAAACCAACTTTAACATCTATGATCTGAACCTGGCGGCCAACTCCTTCCGGATGATCCGCGCCGGTTACCTGGACCAGACCTGATCCGGAGACGCTACGAAATATTCCATAAGAATCCCGTTTTTTTTCGGGGTGGCTATTGCAAACCAAAAATCGCTGCGCTAAATTCTGAGATAGCTGGCTCTCCATGGCTGGCAAGGAGGAATTCATGTTCAAGAAACTGGCGCTCGTTCTGCTGCTCGGCATCTTCGCCATCGGCGCGGTTGTAGCTTGGGATGGCTATGTCGATATCACCAACAAGACCGGCTACACCATCTACTACATCTATGTCAGTCACCACACCTCCAGTGGTTGGGAGGACGACATGCTTGGCTCCGAGGTGCTCGCCAACGGTGACACGATCCGCATCACCCTGACCGGCTACTCGGATTCCATCTTCGACATCAAGTGCGTCGACGAGGATGACGACTCGTACACCTTCTGGGGCGTCAACTGTGCTACGGACGACGTGACGGTAACGCTGTCCGATCTCGACTAACAGGCCTCAGCTGCGGGTAGATTGGCCAGAAGGCTGTCTGATTCAGCAGCCTTCGGCTAGCTTTGGATGTTTTTAGCCATCCCCCTTGAAATCCGACCAGGCTTGCACTACAGTTTATTCAGCCAGCGGCAGACGCTGGTAAGGAGAATACCATGATCAAGAAACTGGTTCTTGTACTGTTGCTCGGCGTATTTGCTTTAAGCGCAGTCATGGCGTGGGATGGCTATATCGATATTACCAACGATACCGGTTATTCCATTTACTACATTTACATCAGTCACCATACGGTAAGTGACTGGGAAGACGACATGCTCGGCGACAAGGTCCTGTCCAATGGCGACACCATCCGCATTACCCTGAATGGCTACGCGGATTCCATCTTCGACATCAAATGCGTTGATGAAGACGGCGATTCCTACACCTTCTGGGGCATCAACTGCGCCACCGACGACCTGACGGTAACTCTGTCCGACTTGGATTAAGTTTTCCGCCAGCCTGTTATAGACCCGGCTACGATCTCCCTGCAGATCGGCCGGGTTTTTGCATTAAGAGGTACTTGAAAGATGGCCATGAATAGCATCCAGATTGGTACCTCCGGCTACTCCTACGACGACTGGCGGGAGGGTTTTTATCCGGCTGACCTTAAGAAGGAGGCTTTTCTCGAATATTACGCGCTGTTTTTTCCGTTTGTGGAGCTGAATTTCTCCTATTATGCCATGCCGGAAGCCCGCAACCTGAGCGGCATGATGCAACGGACACCGGCCAGCTTCCAGTTTGCCATCAAGGCCCACCGCAGCCTGACCCACGAGGTTGATGCTGGCTGGCCGGAGGCTGCCCGCCACTTCCGACAGGCCGTCGCGGTGTTGGCGGAGCGGCAGCGCCTGGTATGCGTTTTGCTGCAGTTGCCTTTCGGCTTTCATTATACGCCCGATAACCGTCAGTATCTTTCACGCTTGTTGGCTGCCCTGGATGGCTTGCCTTTGGCGGTCGAGTTCCGCAATAACGAGTGGGGGGGCGCGCGCGTGGCCGAGGAAATGGAGCGGCGGCGGGTGGCCAGCGTCATGGTCGACCAGCCAGACCTGCCTGGGTTGCCGCTACCGGCCGAGCTGGTAACCGGCGATTTCGGCTATTTCCGCTTCCACGGCCGCAATCAAACCAATTGGTGGCGGGGCGACAATGTCTCACGCTATGATTACGCCTATAGTGGCGCCGAGCTAGGCCTGGCGCAGGCGAAATTGCGGCGTATGGCCGCGCGGTCGACTTTGTGGGTGGCGTTCAACAACCATGCCGGCGGTAAAGCCGTGCACAATGCCCGGGAACTGAAGGCTTTGTTGGAGCCACTTAAGGCTGAGGAGTGAGCCGTTGGCGCAGGGCGGCCAGGTTCTCGAAGTCGGCCGGCGCCAGTTTGAAATAGCCTTCCTCGTCCATGGTCATGACTAAGGCCGTCTGCCAGTGCTGCAGGTTGAGCGATAGGTAGCGCAGCGCCACTTCGACGTAATCTGGCTGGTGGCGGGTGGCAATCAGCAGCTCCACATAATGATCGGCGTAACTGACAACCGACAGCCAGCCCCGCTTGAGTACCACGTCGCAGACATTGGCGCAGCCGGGCACCTGGTCCTGGTGCCGCTTGATCCACTCATCGTGAAAGCCGGGTATGCGGATGATGCCGCCGTTGGCTTGCAGCCAGATGGCGCCGGCTGTCCATTGGAAGGGAATGGTGGCGCTCATGGCTGGCCGCCGTCGGGTTTGGGAAGCCAGCCGCTGGCCTGGAAAAAAGCGGCGAAATGCGGTGGCAGGCTGGCAGCGGCGACGACTGGGGGCTGGAACGGCAGGCGCAGGCGGCAGGCGTACAGGAAGAGGCGCTTGACCCCGAATTGTTTGGCGGCCAGCCGGTTCAGCTTGAAATTACCATACTTGTCATCGCCCATCAGCGGCCAACCGGCGGTGGCGAATTGCTGCCGGATCTGGTGCATGCGGCCCGAGCTGAGAGTCGCCTCCACTAGGCTGATGTCGAAGGCGGCCGGACTGCCCTGGTCGCCAGGCAGACTTGAGAGACTGGAGCGACAAGGCCAGCTGTCCAGCCAGCGGTAGTGGGTTAGGGCTTCCAGCTGCTTACCCTGCACCCGCACCGGGCTAATTAGGCTGCCGCTAGCCGGTGCGGGCTGGCCGAAGACCAGCAGGCGATAAGTTTTCTCCACCTGATGCCCTTGGAGTAGCTGCGATAGATCCTGGGCCGCCCGAGCCGACCTGGCCAGTAGCAGGCAGCCGGCCGTCTCCTTGTCCAAACGGTGCACCAACCAGGTTTTCAGGCCATAATCGCGTTCCATGGCCTCCAGGACAGTCAGCTTGACCCCCGCTCCCGGCTGGACGGCCAAACCGGCCGGCTTGTCGATGATGAGGAAATCGTCGTTGCTGAACAGCAGGGGTATCATGCGGGCAAACTATAGCGGCAGGCGGGTGGGAATGCAAGCCAAAAAAGCCATAATTTTCAAAGGCTTGATCCTAGCAGGGTGTTGAAAAACGCGGATGCGGCTTTTCAACACTTCAAAAGCTGCTAGTAAAGATTTTTGCATTGGACACGCCAATGCTTTATACTTGTATTATGAGGGAAGCGATGATTGGCGGACGGCCGAAAGGAGGGATACATGAAGGCTTTGCAGGATATTTCCTGGTTGCGTTACCTGTACACCTCGGTACAGCGCGAGCATTTCAGCTGGCGCGGTTTACGCATCGTCACCGTGATGGTGCCGAGTTCCTCCCTGCATCATTTTGAGCGCTTCAAGTACCGGATGCTGGTGTTTGAGGCGGCCACCATCACGCCGGTGCTGGCTATCAATATTGAAGACGACCTGATGGGCAGCTGGTGTCTGACCGTCCAGGAAGGCGACAGCCTGCAGGTCATGCAGCGGCTGGAGCAGGCGCCGAGCTATGAAGGCTTCCGCAGTTTGGCTTTGGAGCAACTGGAGCGCTTGCCGTCCATCATCGACCGGTCCAGTAAAAGCCCTCGGCCGCGTCGCGCTGGCAAGACCGCCACCATCATCAAATTCCCGCGCCCCTAAAATGCGACCATAAAGACGCGGTCGGCTTCTTACGATACACTGAGAGTATGAACAACACTAATCGCCCGCGGCAGTCCAGGATTCTAACCGTGGTTTTGGGCCTCTGCTTGCTTTTTGCCTGGCCGGCTAGCTTGGTGGCGGAGGAATTTTCCTCGGAACGCGGATTTTTTATCGACTTGCCAGAAGGGTATCAGCTGCTAGCCGAGGGCGGCGCCAATCAGTTCGTGTTTATCGGTCCGGACCAAACCGCGCGATTGGAAATAAAAATCTTTGACCCTGGTCGTTATGCCTCATTTTCGGCTTTCGCCGAGGCCATCAAAGCCCAGCTCGATAGCCGGATGCAGTATCAAAGCTACGATTACGCCGGGCGAGGCGCCCGATTGGCCAATTTTACCCGTGGCAGCGGCGCGGCCGGGGTAAGCGGCCACCTCTTTTTGTTTAACCAGACGGCCGCCGAGTCGCCCTTTTTCCTGGTGATTATGTCCTACACCGTGGCCAGCCGCTTCGACGCCGACGACGATTTCCTGCGCTCGGCCCTCGACGGTTTTTCGGCCGACGGCACGCACCGCGGTCAACCTGGGCCAATCAGCGCGGCTGCCTTGGCCAGCCTACCGCCAGGTGGCCTACAGCCGCAACGTATCCGGTTCGGTGAAGCGGTCATCGACCTGGCCTGGGACCCGCGCCTGGCGGCGGTGGCCCAAGACTTGGTGGAGCGCGAATTCCGGGTGTTGCTGCCGTATGCCGAGGTGCCTGAGCTATTGGAGTCGGCCATGCGGCGATTTTACCGGCTAGTGTACCGTCAGACCGCGCGCGGCCTAGACGAACTGGGCTTGCATCTGTCGGCGGCCTGGGAGAGTGGCGCCTGGAAAGGCGAGGCCTGGACCGGGGTAGAAGCGCCTGTTGACCAGGCGAGTCCGGCGGCCGGCGCGGCGGCAACGCGCCAGCCGCCGGCTGGTCAGCCGACAACGGTTCCAGCCGGCGCTGGCTCGGTCAGCCAGGCGAGCGGCCAGCCGCGTTACGGCATTCCGGCCGCTAGCCGGGCCTATGTCGCCGCCTTGTTGGCCTGGACCCAGTCTTTCGTATACGAGCGCGATCCAGCTGGCTCCGACGTGGTCAATCCCCTGACGGCCGCTTTTGAACAACGGGGCGATTGCGATTCCCGCGCCTTGGTGCTGGCTATCCTGTTGCGCCAGGAGTCGGTCGATGCCGGCGTCATGATTTCGCTGGTCCATAGCCACGCCCTAGCCATGTTCGACGTGCCTGGACTCGGTGCCCGTTTCCCGTATGTCGAGCGGCAATGGCTGGTCGGCGAGACCACCGCTGCGGTAACGCCTGGGCAGATAGCCCAGAGCCAGTCGGACATCGCCGACTGGTTCGGCATAACGTTCGATTACTGAACCCCGACAGACTCCAAGCATCGGACTGCCGAATCCGCTGGCTGGATGCCTAACAGGGTGTTGAAAAACGCGGATGCGGCTTTTCAACACTTCAAAAGCCGGTACAATTACGCAGCATAGCGCAAGCTATGCGAGGAATTGTTAAGGTTGTTGAGAAAGCAACCGGCTTTTTCAACAACCTGCTAATCCGCCGGCAAACCAGCTTCTTTCAGTAAGCGCTGTACCACCGGCCGGTCAGCTGGTGCCCAACGTAGCGACGGCAGGCTGGCGCGCGGCAACCACAGGCTGGCACCGTGCTCACGGGCCCGCGGCTGAGCGTCTGTCAGGCGGCAGGGCAGGCAGACCAGTTCCACGATCAGGTCGTCGTACTCATGAACCACGCGGCAGTATTCCGGGCCGCTGCAGGTTATCTGGCAGCCGAATTCCTCGGCTATCTCGCGCCGGGCGGCCTGCGCCGGGCTCTCGCCTTCCTCCAGCTTGCCGCCGGGGAATTCCCACAAGTTCGGCCGGCTCATGGCTGGCGAGCGCAAGGCGCAGAAAATCTCGCCGCGCTCGTTCTCGATGATAGCCGCGGCCACCGTGACGCGACGCTTCATGTCGCCATTACCGAGGCTGGTGGCTTGTAGGTATTATCTGTTCGATCAAACGACCAGTGTTTTCGCTCAGTCATGCTTCATAGTTGCTTTGTTTGCAGGTAAAAGTCAAGCTTGGCTTCAGCCCGCTTGGACTTGGCTTCCAGCCCGCCTGCGGCTGCTGGCGCGCGCGCACGGGCTGCGCCCGTGCGACGAGGGGAATGGATGGTAGTAGCCGCTGTCGCGGCAGGCGTCAACCTTGCGCGCTTTTCCTCGCCTTCGCTCGGCGCAGCCTCCGGTTTATCGCCAAGGCCTTTGGCCTTGGCGCGTCCAGGTGGGCCAGGTGTGTAAACAAGCAACCGCACCTTGCGGCACGGTTACTTGTTTTCTGTGGTTGGGCCCACCTGGACTTGAACCAGGGACCAATGGATTATGAGTCCACTGCTCTAACCAACTGAGCTATAGGCCCTTGCGATAGAGGTCATTATAATGATTTGGCGGAAAAAGTCAATTCTGCGCATTGACTCATAATTAATCTAGCCGAAAAAAAGTGGTTGACTCATAAGTAAAATCTAGCCCTGTGAG